>Ga0326513_10001267_pt1 | contig 20327 bp, 31 predicted proteins | sample 2_2465_0518_D_FD_203654 | JGI IMG/M metagenome (GOLD analysis project Ga0326513, IMG submission 203654) | Bovine rumen microbial communities from UC Davis, California, United States - 2_2465_0518 | ecosystem: Host-associated > Mammals > Digestive system > Stomach > Rumen | place: USA... | reverse complement strand
CCCAGCCATATGCCGTCGTGGCTCAATGGCAGAGCAGCTGATTTGTAATCAGCAGGTTGTAGGTTCGACTCCTATCGGCGGCTCCAGCTGGTGAAGCGATAACACCGTCTAAAAAAACACAAAGATGGCTTTTTGGCTCATTTCAGCAATGTTTAGCCGAGATGGTGTAGGGGTAGCATTCTTGTGGATAAAACCCAAGAGACTTTGGTTCGAATCCAAATCAATAGCCATCTTGATATGGGAGTGTGGCCGAGTGGCTTAAGGCGGCGGTCTTGAAAACCGTTGACCCGAGAGGGTCCGTGGGTTCGAATCCTACCGCTCCCGCCATTAAAAATTAAAAATTGGTGGTGTTGTGTATGCGAACAAGAGCAGAACGTAGACATAATGACTGGACCAAAGCGTGGCGCAAGCGGCATATTTCAGATCAGTATTCCTGCTGGGGCCCTGATGAACATTGGTATCCATATGTCCACCAATATAGTAAAAATAAAATTCATTGCTCATGCGGCATGTGCGCAAGATATAGGAAAACAAATAATAAAGGACATCGCCGTAATATTCCTGGTAATTATGCTCCTTCATATAATCCAAGTCCTCGTGACATCCGTATGAACGAACATGTAAATGCAATGTTAGTCGATTATGAAGAGTCACTCGCACTTGCTGAAGAAGAAAATTTTTGATAAGATATAAATAGTGGATGGGCCGAATTATCACAGCAATCTTTTTAAACAATTTATAGAAGATTATTGGATATTTCTATTGTGACTAATCGGTGCAGTTAGACCGGGCCCCTCGTTAGAGTAAGGTTTGTAGCTGGGAGATTAGAGAGAGCATTTACAGCAATTTATATATATTTAATTACAATTATTAAAATTATTCTTAAATACATATATTTTGTTCGTTAGCTCAGTAATGTGAGATCGCTCTCGAAATCACAACTCACATTATGAGTTAATGATCTGGTTGCGGGGAAAGCCTCTATCTGGTCAATAGAGGACGAGCGACATGGTGTTCCTTCCTTTCTATTTGGTTACTATGGGAAAACGAGATGGTCGATGTAAAGTGTGGATCGATTGTCTCGTTTTTTTTATATAAGTTTACGGGCGGGTTTATTTAATTAAACCTGTCTTTTTTTTATAAGTATTAGAGAAAAGTATTTCTCAATTATTCTATTTAGAAAGGATGACTTCTAAGATGGCAATTATTTTAAATGAACGCGCTGCTGCGCTTTCTGTGACCAAGGTTTATCAAGAACGCTTGAAGAAGAGTGCAGAGTTAGTCGCCAAAAAGGAATTAGCATCTTTAGCAACAGCTATTGATACCGCTGCTACAAAAGGTTTAGATTAGGTTAGTTTTAAACTTAGTGCTTCTGTTACTAAATTAACCGGTGAGTATCATACTATTGCTATTCAAGTAATTGAGCAAGATATTCGTGATGCTGGTTATTCGGCACAGCGTGTTATTACAAATGACGTAATTACAGGTTATGAAATTAGTTGGGCTGAGGAAGAAGAAGGCGGAGATGACCCTAAACCTTCCGAAGATCCAGATGACGACTCCGACATACAATCACCTGAAGACTTAAGTGTTCTTCTTACCGAGCAAAATGAAGTAGAAGCAACTCTATCTCATGACTTAGTCTTCACAGCACCTATCGCAATTACTGCTGGTACGAAAGCAACTATTCATATGGATAACAGTATTACCAATAATAGTAATTCTGCTTTCTTAGTAGATGGCGGCGAATTGGTGATTGATGGCGCGGGTGAAATTTCAGGTGCTGGTTGCGCAATTGCTGCTCGCAATGGTGGTAAAGTTACAGTTAATGGTGGTACTTATACAAGCACTTCTGCAGGTCAGACAATGGCCTCTATTGGTGAAGGTTCTGCTATTACGATTAATGATGCTACAGTTAATAGTCAAGAGGCAGCTGTAATGGCTTTTGATGGTGGTACATTAACACTCAACGGTGGAGATTATAATACAAACGACAATTTTGTTGTTGGTACTAATGGTACTGCTGGACGTGGTGGTAATACTATCAATATTAAAAATGCCATATTAAAAGGTAAAATTCAAAGCAATGGATATGAGGCTTGTGGCATTTATGTGGCTAATAACGACATAGTTAATATTGAAGATTCTGAAATCATCGCTGAAAATGGCTGCGGTATTTTAATGCGTGCAGGTAATGTAACTGTTAAAAACACCAAGATTACCACAACAGGAACAGCTGGCGGCTTTGTTGGTGACAAGAAGAAAGTTATGAGTAATTCTGGTATTATTTATGATGAAGCTTCTAATTATCCTGGCAAAACAGGCATGAGTCTTGTTTGCGGTCCAGATGTAACATTTGATTGCTCTGGTGAAACGGTTGAGATTTTAAGTAATGAAGAAACTCCTAATGTAACAATTGTTGCTTAAGGAGGAATAGCTTATGGCTTTTTATACTGATCGGAATGGTCGCGCCCAGCAATGGGATCGCGACCATAACCGTCTTGAATTAAGTCGTTGGGTTTATCATCATCCAGAAAATCTGTGGGCTTTTGTGAATAAATTAAAAGAATATGGAATTGATTTATTTACAGAACCTACTGAAGAAAAACCGGATTATAATATTGAAATCTTAGTTCGAGAATTAGATGAATTAACCAAAGACGATATTGACGATATTACAGGAGTGGATTTAGATGGCAACTAAGAAATATTTATCCGAAGATGGTGTTCGTCGTCTTTGGGCGGCTATAGAAGCTAAATTTATTGATGGTGAGGAAATTGCCGATATGCTTGCTGAAGTACAGCCAGACGAAGAGATGGTCGCAATGACGAATGAAGATATTGACGCCGTTACCGGATATGTTGCTCCTGTTGTTGATCCGGAAACACAAACGGATCCATAATAACATAAAGGAGGACATAATTTATGGCTGATGTAAAAAAGTTTCTTGACCAAACAGGTACTGGTTATTTGTGGAGCAAGATTAAAACTGAATTAAATAAAAAAGCTGCACAGGCTGATTTAGAAGCTTTGCAAGCTACAGTACAAACTATTCAAGAGAATGCCTACGATGATACTGCTCTTAAAAATCGCATGACTGCCGCTGAAACTGCTATTGACACCAAAGCGGCGCAAGCAGATTTAACTACTCTTGAAGGTAAAGTTACTACTCTTATTGGCGATGATGCTAGCAAGAGCGTTCGTACTATTGCAAATGAAGAATTAGCTGCTCGTTTGATCGCGGCAAATGCTGATGAGTCTCTTGATACTTTGCAAGAAATTGCTGCTTGGATTCAATCACATCCACAAGATGCTGCTACTATGAATTCAAAGATTAGTGCTCTTGAGACTAAAACTTAGCTTGGCCTTGATAGTAATAATCAAGAGTATGCAACTGTTAAAGCATATGTTGAAGGCTATGTTGGTTCTGCAGTTGCTGCTGTTCATTCTCACGACAATAAAGCTGTACTTGATGGTATTACTGCGGCGTTAATTACAAATTGGAATGAAGCTTATACTAAAGCTCATGTCCATGCTAATGCTACCACCCTTGATGGTATTACCGCTGAAAAGGTCGCCGCTTGGGATAGCGCTGAAGCTTCAGCAAAAGCATATGCAGATGGTTTGGCTGGTAATTATGCTACTGCTGCACAAGGTGCAAAAGCAGATACTGCTCTCCAACCCGCTGATGTTATTGCTCTTACTTCTGCGGAAATTGATGCCGCTATCGCGAATGCGTAATTCACTAATGGGGTGCGAAAGCACCCCGTTATTTTTGTTATAAGGAGGTAAAGGAGTAATGGCAGTTAAAAAGTTTTTGGACGCAGATGGTGTAGCTTATTTGGCATCCTTACTTGATAACTACCCTGACAATGAGGTTTTAGGTACAGTTATTAATGCGATCCAAGATGCTTTAGACGAATAGGCACAAGCTATTGCTAATCTTGGCGGTGGCTTAGGACTAAGTGTAGATGCACAAGGATATATTTGTTAGACAATAGAGGTGAATGAGAATGCCGGAAGTAACTAAAAGAGTTTTAACTGATGAGACTGGCCAAGATATTGTTGAAGCCTTATAGGATTTAGTAAATGTAGTTGATCCAAATGGTACAACTGTTGCAGCTGCGGCTAAATTGAATAATATGACAGTAGCAGTTAATCAATTGGCCAGTGGTTCAACCCCGACTTCAAGTCTTACTACTGTTGATAATCATTTTCATTTGGAATTAGGTATTCCTGTTGATGCCACAATAATGGTAGGCGCCACATCCGAAGAAAATGGTATCGCTGGTTTAGCGCCAACACCAACTCCCGCTGATGTAGATAAATTTTTAGCAGGTGATGGTACATATAAAAGTGGCGGTTTACCGATGGTTATTTTATCATACGGTCACTCTACTTGGCAAGATTTCATAAATGCATATAATAATAATGTTATTGTATATTGCCGAGCTTCTTCTAATGCCAATCCTGGAACAGGTAGTTTAACTCGTATGGGTTTCATGGCTTATGTAAATAATGCTGAACATCCAACAGAAGTTGAATTTCAGTATTATCGTTCTACAAATCCTACAGCACGTACTGTTAATTCATTCAATGACCAAGTTTATGTTTATAAATTAGAATCTAAAAATGGTGGTACTTGGTCAGTTACTGCTCGTGAAGCCGGTTTGAAATCTCTTGCGTTAGCTGCTGGTAATGCAGGATCTGTTGCATATGATAAAAATACTGGAATCGTAACACTTAATACCAATTTGCCAGCTGTAACTGCTGCTGATGACGGTAAAATCTTAACAGTGGTTAATGGTGTATGGACAGCAGTTGCACCAACCTAAGGAGGAAATATAAATGAAAAATGTTTATTTTATAAATCAAGCATATCACAATAAAACGACCAATACTTGGACCAAAGGTTTTGTTGTAAAAGATGATCCAGATGCTGATAATGAAGCTGCAGCATTACAAACATATCATGCATATCTTGGAGCATATGGATATGGTAATAATGCTGATGTTGATTATGTGTTTTGTCGTTTGTGTGATGCAGATGGATTAAGAGAGCCATTAGAAGAGCGTTGGGAAGCATCTGTTTAACTTGAAAACATTAAAAATTTATTATATTATAAATTATGAGGAGGGAATTTTATGAAAATTACAGCAACTACCCTCACCCAATCAGAATATAATAATAATAATAATATTGATCTTATTAATGATGTATATGTTCGTGGTGATTTGTATTTAAGTAATACACACACTTTAACGATTGGGAATACTTCCCTTTCAGAAGAATAGCTTCAAGAATTACTTGATTTATCTTCGCCTGAAGGGGTGACTTTCTAATGTTACAAACTTTAAACAATACTACATGGGTTTATAAAGATGAACCTTCTACACAAGATACTTTAGCTAATGATGCTATTATACAAATTACTGGTGAAATTGAAATTTATTCTGAAGAACAATTTAATTCTGTTTATGCATTACGTTTTGATGGTAGTTGGTTTCCATCTGTAAAAATAAATCAAAACGATGATAATTTTATATCTATAACTATTGATGCAATAAAATTTGGCACTGTCACTATTTCATGCAGCAAAATTACTGAAGGGCAGTTTTTAAACGGATTTGAAAAAGCATATCGAAGAGATCGAAAATATGTAATTACTACCAAAGAATTGGTTAAACTTGCTAATACCATTCGTGAATAGCGACATATTCCTACAAAATTAACTTATTTATCTGCATTTGAACAAGAAATTCATAATTTATTACCAAATGAGACAATGATGGGTCGAACTTCTAGTATTATTAATACAGATATGCCAGAAGCTATTGGCTCATATGCATTTTATTCATATAACCAATTAAAAAATGTAACAATATCTAGAACGACTGCCGCATATTCATCAGCTTTTGCATATTGTTCAAATTTAGAATCAATTAATTTACCAGATGTTGTAGCAATATCTGATTATACATTTGCATATTGTTACAAATTATCAGATATTTCATTACCAAAATGTACATATATAGGAAGTTATGCTTTTCAATATTGTAGTTCATTAGTTAATTTAAGTTTACCTGCATTACAAGAGTATGGTTCAGCACCATTTTATGGTTGTCAACGTTTGTCGTCAGTTGATTTACCAAATTTACAATTAATTTCATATTTATTTGTAAATATGCCTGCTTTAACTACAATTAATGCAGCAGAATGTTTATCGATTTATTATTATGGCATTTAGTCTTGTTCAAATTTAACTTCTATTTCATTACCAAATTGCACGTATATTTCCCAGTATGGTATTACCAACTGCGCAAAATTAAGTGTATTAAATTTACCAGCTTGTTCTTCAATTAGCTATTATGGTATTGCTTATAATAATAATTTAACTACATTAAGTTTGCCACAATGTACTTATATTAGCTATTATGGCATTGCTTATTGCAACGCTTTGTCAGAATTAACATTACCTATGATGAGTTCTATTACACCATCAATGATATATAGTTGTAGTAATTTAAAAACTATTAATTTGCCAATTTGTACAGAATTTCCGTCTGTAGCATTTAGTACTAACTATTATATTGAAACAGTAAATGCACCATTAGTTACTACTATAGGATCTTCTGCTTTTTTTCAAGCGTCTAATTTAACCACTGCCATTTATCCTGAATGTACATCTATGGGTTCGTGGGCATTTGATTATTGCAGTAATAAATTATCTATAGCTAGTTTTAATAAATTATCCATTATACCATCATGTGCATTTTATGGTGATAAAATGCTTACATCAGTTTATTTTCCAAGTGCGCAAGAAATTCTGAGTTATGCTTTTCATAGTTGCTTTCAAGCGTCTAGCGCTAATCTCACATTTCCAGAAGTATCATTTATTGATTCTTGGGCATTTGAATATTGTTCTAATTTAAAAACCATTAATTTACCTAAAGTGCAGCAAATAACTTATGGAGTTTTTTCTTGTTGTTATAATTTAGAATCAATTTCAGCACCATAGCTATCTTACTTAATGAGCGGTTATAATTTTGCTTCTTGCTATTCATTAAGAACAATTTCTTTACCAGCTTTAACACAAATAAGCGGTTATAATTTTACTTATTGCTATTCATTAAGAACAATTTCTTTACCAGCTTTAACACAACTTTATCCTCCACTTTTTTATGAATGTAGTGCAATAACTGAAATTGATCTTCCAGAATTAACTAGTATTTATACAACCGATTACCTTTTTTCTGGATATAGTAGTTTATATAGCTTATCAAGAATAAATTTACCAAAAGCATCATTAGCCTCAGCTCCGCGTATCCCTATGTCAATATGTCCAGCTTTACAAGAAATTACATTGGGAATATCTTATATGCATTATTCTGTTTTTGGTTGGGGACAAGGTTATTTATCTACTAATAATGTACGTATATTAAATTTACCTTATCTTTAGAGCCAATTGTAGTTAAGTTGTTGGCCTAAATTAGAAACAATAAATGCACCAATGTGTTCAATATTATCTAATTATGGTCTTGCTTATTGTTCAAAGTTATAGAATGTTTCTCTTCCTAATTGTACAGTAGTTAATAATTATGGCTTTTATTTTTGTTCAGCTTTATCATCAATTAATTTACCAAAATGTTCTATATTAGCAGATGAAGCTTTTTATGCATGTACAAATTTGTAGACAGTAAACTGTCCTGAAGTAACATATGTTGGTTATGAGGCATTTGCAAGCTGTACAAATTTACATTCTCTTACTTTAAACAAATGTCAAAGTATTTCTTATGCAGCTTTTTATAATTGTCCTAATTTAGAATATTTAAGTTTACCTAGTTGCACATTTATATATGGTCCATTGAGTAACAATGCAATAAGCAATTTATCTCTTCCTGCATTAGAATCAATTAATGGATATGCACTTTGTGAAAAAATGCCTTCATTAACGACTTTAACATTAAATTTATCTCATTTAACAGGGACAACATTAGCAATAGAGTGTCCATAGCTTTCTAGTGTTAATTTACCTAACTTAATAACTGCAACAAGAGGTGGGGTATTATTTTCTACTTGCCCTACACTGACTTCATTAAATTTACCAAAATTAGAAATACTAGATACACCATTATTATTTTCTTAGCCTTCTAATACTTAGAATTTAATTTCTGTATCATTACCAAAATGTTCACTTATAGGCAGCTCAGTTTTTTCAACTTGCTATAATTTAAGTATGATTAGTTTACCAGTGTGCAAAACTATTAGTGCTTATGCTTTTTATCCTTATCCTTATAATTCTTCATATAATATGGCTTTATCCAAGATAATCGCACCACAATGTGAAAATATTGAAAATAATGCTTTTAACCATTGTATTAACTTATCTTCATTTGGCTTTACTTCTGCTTTACAACACATTGGTTATAGAGCATTCGCAAATTGTGGTACAGGTATTGAAAATTTTCCATTTGAACTATTAAATACTATTGTATCTATAGATCCAAATGTATTTGCAGATGGAACGCTAAGTAAATTAAGCCATTCTACTTTAACATATGTTCCAATTGGTGCTTTTGAATAGTGCAGCTTATTAACTTCTTTATCACTACCTGCAGTAAAACAAATTTCTGCTATTGCCTTTAGGTATTGTAGTAATATTAGTAGTATTAATTTGCCAGAATGTTTAACTATACAAGATCAAGCATTTGCTTATTGTAGTGATATTACATATTTGTCTTTACCCAAATGTACCAGTATAGCAAGTACTGCATTTATAGGTTGTAATTTTGCTGCTACTACAATTGATGCATTATGGACGCTATATCCAAATATGCAATTTGCATCTGGTAATTATACTACATTAACTTTATCCTGTACAGCGATCCCTGATTATGCATTTGCTAGTTGTACTTCATTAACTTCAATTAATTTACCAAATGTAACGCATATTGGATCTTATGCTTTTGGTAATTGTACACAGTTAAATAGTATTAATATACCTAATCTCACTACAATTGCCAACAATGCATTTTATAATTGTAAATCTATTAATAACAACTTTTCTTGGTCAATTATTGAACAATGTACTGAAGTTGGAGCAGGTATTTTTGGTTGTTGTACCAATTTAACTTCAATTAATTATGAATTTACACAATTATATCCTGAGATGTTTTATTCATGTTCTAATTTAGCTTTTATTAATTTAGCTTCTTGCTCAATTATTGGAGCAAGTGCTTTATATCATACAGCAATAAGTACTATTAATACGTCGGCTGTGCAATCAATAGGTAGTTTTGCATTTAATTATTGTTCAAATTTAACTACTATTAGTTGCATAAATTGTACAACACTAGGAAGTTATGCATTTAGAAATTGTAGTAATCTTACTACAATTAATTTACCTAATGTAAGTGAATTTAATGGTGGCACTTTTATATCTTGCTCACGAGCAAATTTAACTAGTATTATTTCAATTGTGTAGCAACAAAGTATTATTCCTTATAGTATTTTTTAGGGATGTACGCAACTTTCAACATTTAATTTTCAAAATGCTACAACTATTCAATCTTATGCATTTTATAATACTGGCTTTATAACTCTCACATTATCTCAAAATGACATTGGCTCATATGCATTTGCAAGTTGCTCTAAATTATATTCAATTAGTTGTTCTTAGCTTACTACAGTAAGAGCTGGAACTTTTGCTAATTGTTCTCTTTTATCTAATGTATCTTTATCACGTTGTACAGAAATATAGGCTAATGCATTTAAATCCTGTTCTCGACTTTCTTCCATTAGTTTGCCACAGTGTTCAAGAATAGGTGATGGTGCATTCCAATCTTGTATATCATTACGATCTGTTTATGGATCAACATTAGAATATATTGATACTGCAACTTTTCAAGCATGTTCAATGTTAAGTGATATTAATTTACAAAATGTATTAAGGATAGGCACAGCTGCATTTTAGAGTTGTTATTCATTAACTTTAATTAATGCACCAAATCTAACATCTATCGGTTCATATGCATTTTCTAATTGTACGCGATTATATTCTTTTACGGCGCCAGAATGTATTTCAATAGGTTTGAGTGCTTTTTATAATTGTACTTCTTTATCTTATGTAAGTTTGCCTGAATATAATCTAACTAATTTAGGCGAGATCTTCCCAGGTTGCAGTGATTTACGTCAATTAACAATAGGCACATCACAAATTACATCTATGAAATATGGTTTTGGATTAGACTATAGCAATATTTATAAACGTTTATCAATAATTAATTTACCTGCTTGTTCACTCATTGAGGGGTATGGCACTTATGGACCATTTTATTATATGAGTTCTAGAATTACTCAATTAAGTTTACCAGAATGTAGATATATTGGTTATAATGGATTAAGTTATTTATCTTTAATTCAAACACTTAGTTTACCAAAGTGTAGTTATTTAGGATCTTATGCTTTATGTAATATGTATAATTTATCAAGATTATATTTATTAAATTCAAGCGTTGTTGATATTCACAAATGGGCATTTTCGCCTTATAGTTGTCGACTATTTTCTGCAACGAGCACTATATATGTTCCTTCATCACTATATAGTTCATATGTAGCTCGTTATACATCTTTATCTACTCGTTTTGCACGTTATTAATTATTTTCTTTAGGAGGACACAATGAAATTACAAATTTTAATTCCTCAATATAATGAAACAGATGATGTTATTAAACCATTATTGGATAGTATTGCCTTACAACAAAATGTACCTATGTCTGAAATAGGAGTAATTATTTGCAATGATGGTTCGGAAACATTTTTAACTGATGAATTATTGCAATCTTATCCGTTTCAAATTGAATATCATAAAGAACCTCACCGTGGCGTATCTGCAACGCGCAATGCATGTTTAGATTATTCAACCGCAGATTATGTAATGTTCTGTGATGCTGATGATATGTTTTCTAACATGTGCGGTTTATGGATTATTTTCCGTGAAATGGAAATTGGATTTGATAGTATTACTTCTACATTTATAGAAGAAACAAAAGATCCTGTAACACATCAACCTATGTATATTAATCGTGAAATGGACTCTACTTTTGTCCATGGTAAAGTACATAACCGTCTATATTTAACTTCACATAAAATTAGATGGAATGATGATTTAACTATTCATGAAGATTCATATTTTAATATTCTCTGTCAAAACTTAAGTCAAAATGTTAAATATTGTCCAACACCATTTTATCTTTGGAAATGGCGCAATGACAGTGTATGTAGACATGATCCTAAATACATTTTAAAAACATATAAAAATATGTTAGATAGTAATGACGCTTTAGTATCAGAATTTATGTCACGTGGCATGTCCGATAAAGCCATGTTCTATTCTGTATTTATGATTTTTGATGCATATTATACAATGAATAAAGAAGAATGGTTAAATCAAGAGAATCAAGAGTATCGCACAGAAACAGAAAAACGTTTTGCGAAGTATTTCCAAAAATATGAGGGTTTTTGGATGAATGTACCAATTAATGATAAAATGTTTATTTCCAATCAAGTTCGTCAACGCAGCGTCGGTGAAGGTATGCGCATGGAGACTATTACAATCGACGCATGGCTTAATCATGTAAAAACTTTATTAGATTAAAATATAGGGGCAATAAAATTGCCCCTATATTTTTTTTATTTGAAAATCTTAAAAATAAATGATATTATATATATAGAAAGTGAGGAAAAGATAATGTTACAGAAAATCGCAGATTTATCAGCTGCGCAAGTACTTGCCGCGATTCAAGCTGGACAAATTAAAGATGATCATCGGATTATTTGGAGAGCAAAAGATGAAAACGATAATATTATTTTCCTCGCTACAAAAGATACCTTAATAGATATGATTGCAGACACTACTGAACCGGACGATATGTTTGAAATCTGGCAAGACGTAAAAGAAAATCACTTGAAAGATTAAAAAATATTTGTTATAATATATTTGTAAGGTTGAAAGAGAAAGGCTTGTCTAAGCCTTGCACTGAAAAATAAAGGAGAAAAAGGAATGAATACTTTGCTGAATGCGATGAAGTCTGCTACTAACTACACTCTGACCGAGAATGGCGGTATTACTCATAAGACTACCAACAGTGATCTGTTGGATATGTTTGCTATGGGTGCGGCTATGCGTAATCGTTCTGATGAGGATGTCATCTTGATGTTCAAGAAGGCTTTTGCTGAAAATGCAGAGCTGGCCATGAAGATGCTTTTCTATATTCGTGACGTGCGCGGTGGCCAGGGTGAGCGTCGTTTCTTCCGTGTAATCATGAAGTGGGCAGCTGGCAACAGTGACACTCGTGAGTCTGTGCGCAAGAACATCCAGTATTTCCCTGAGTTCGGTCGTTGGGACGACCTGTATGCACTGTGCGATACTGCGCTTGAGAAGGATGCTTTCAATTTCATGAAGTCCCAGCTGGCTCTTGATGTTGAGTGCAAGACTCCTTCTTTGCTGGCTAAGTGGCTGAAGTCTGAGAATGCAAGTTCTCTGGAGACTCGTCGTTTGGCTAACAAGACCCGTGCTTTCCTTGGCATGACCCACAAGGAATATCGTAAGGTGCTGTCTGTGCTTCGTGCTCGCATCAACGTGCTTGAGGTACTGATGTCTGCTAACCGTTGGGACGAGATTGAGTTCGATAAGATCCCTTCCAAGGCTGGTCTTATCTATAAGAATGCTTTTGCTCGTCGTGACATCATCAAGGCGAAGTATGAGAAGTTCGCTAAGGACGAAACCACTAAGGTAAATGCGGGAACGCTTTATCCTTATGAGGTCGTTGAAAAGGCGATTCAGCTCATGGGTGGATACTATGGCTATGGCCGCAAGGTTGCCCTGGATAACACCGATCGTCTAATGATTAACAAGTACTGGGATAATCTAACCGATTATTTCGGTGATGCGAAGCTTGACGCTCTGTGCATGATCGACACCTCTGGCTCTATGAGCGGCACTCCTATCAATGTAGCTACGGCTCTTGGTATGTACTGTGCTGAGCGTAACCAGGGTCCTTGGCACAATCACTATATCAGTTTCAGCTCTCGTCCTCAGCTGATTGAGACTGCTGGTGTGGACTTCTGTGACAAGGTACAGCGCATTGTTGCGACCAACTTGTGCGAGAACACCAACATTGAAGCCGCCTTCGATATGGTGTTGAACACTGCTGTGCGCACTGGTGCTAGTCTGCCTGAGTACATGATCGTTATCAGTGATATGGAGTTCGACTCTGCAACTGGTAATGGTTGGCGTCGTAGCGGTTCCGGCATGTGTACCGCAAATGCCGAGACCGTCATGGAAACCATTGAGCGCAAGTTCAATAGCCATGGTTTGCGTATGCCTAAGCTAATCTACTGGAACGTTGATGCCCGCCAGGCCAATATTCCTATGATTGGCAACCACTACGTAAGCTATGTGTCTGGTTTCTCTCCTTCTATCTTCAAGCAGATTTTGACTGGGAAGACCGGTTGGGATCTGATGATGGAAGCGATTGATTCCGAGCGCTATGCTTGCATCCACGCTTAATATATACAGGAAGGATGTCAAGTGATTGACATCCTTCTTTTTTTTTGCTATAATATAAATAGCATAGAAAAGAAAGGACGATGTTATGAAAGTATATCTAGCCGGCAGTATCTTTTATCTTGGTGATAAATTTAGAAATGAATATTTCTCCAAGAAATTAAGAGAAGCATTTCCAGGTATTGACTTATACAATCCGCTTGAAAATACCGCTATCAATGATAAAACGAAATTTGCTGATGCAAGAGCTATTGCTGATGGTGACAATGAACGTCTTGACAAAAGTGACATTCTAATTGCCTGTATTGATGGTGACGTGTTACCTTCTGGTACTTGCTCTGAAATTGGTAAATTCCATGAAAAAATCGCCCGTGGTGATACTAAACTGCTTATTGGTATTTGTACTGATACTCGTCAGCAGTATTTAACTCATAGTGAAGCAAAAGATGCAACATATACCGAGCCAGGTGAATGTCAGTATTGTTATGAAAATCTTTATGTAACTGGTCTTATTAAACAAGGTGGCGCTCTTGTCACCACTATCGAAGAAGCAATTGCGGCAATCGCATTGTGGATTCAAAAGCATCCTGAGCTAAAGAGCGAACAGGAAAAACTCCAAGACTTTTGGGAGGATAGATAATGACGAATTATACTCTTCGTGAAAAACCAAGAAACTGGAAAGATGCTGTCGGTTATACATTACAGTTTGTCTTTGCAGTTTTAACGGCAACAATTTTGATTTCAACTATTTGCGGCACAAGTATTGCTGCTGGTTTAGTTGCTGCAGGTATCGGAACTTTAGTTTTTCTATGCGTAACAGGTTTTAAGGCTCCAATTGTTATTTCCAATAGTGGAGCCACAGTATCAGCTGTTGTCGGCGCTTTGGCGCTAACTGGTCCAGTTGCTACTAACTTTGCTGGTGTTATTATCGGTGGCGCTGTAATTGCTATTATATATAGTCTTGCCGCCCTTGCAATTAAGAAATGGGGCGTTACGTGGCTACAGCGACTTATCCCACCATTAGTTGCCGGAACTACAATTCTTGTAATTGGTATTACTCTTGCAGCGTTTATTCCTACATATGCTTTAGTAGGTGGTGTATATTCACTATGGGGAATCTTAGTAGCTGGTGTAACAGCGTTAACAACAATTCTATGTATGAACTACGGCAAGGGTCTTGTCAAAACAATGCCGTTCCTGATCGGCCTCCTCGTGGGTTACGCGCTCTCATTCATCCTTACTGTGACTGGGGTGGCACCTTTAGTTGCGATCGGTGTACTGTCAAGTGTCAACTCGATCTTTATGGTTCCTCAGTTTGCATTCCTGTCAACTAATTTTGCAGCATTTAATTGGGCAACCTTGCCGCAAATCGTTATGTCTTTTGGAATGGTAAGTCTTGCCGCGCTTGCAGAGCATGTTGGTGATATGACTACTGCTTCTGCTGTTACTGGTTATAATCTTATTGAAGAGCCAGGTTTACATCGTACTTTACTTGGTGATGGTCTTGGAAGTTTAGTTGGTACAATTATTGGTGGACAGCCAAATACAACTTATTCTGAATATACTTCAACAATGGCAATTAGCGGTGTATTCAGTACACACTTTACTCTATATACGGCATTGGTACTCATTGCTCTTGGATTTATTGCTCCGTTTAACGCCTTTTTAATGGCTCTACCAAATGCTGTATTTGCCGGTGTTTCAATCGTTGCATATGGTATGATCGCTCTCGCAGGTTTGCGCACAATAGTGGCAGATTTTACTCGCACAAAGAATCAGACAATATTCGCGGCAATGATTACAACTGGTGTAAGTGGATTGGCTATTACCGCAGGTGCCTTTAATCTTACTGGCATCGCACTTTCTCTTGTAGTAGGTATTATTTTGAATTTCATTTTGCGCGATGAAAAAAGTAAAAAGATTTCACGATGGCCTGAACCAAATATAACCGCTGGTGAATATTTAGATAAGCATGTTAATACAATTAACGAACAAGCAGTTTCATCTCCAGTATATGAAACAAAGAATTATAAACTTGATCTTAAGTAATAATAAGGGAGACTAAATAGTCTCCCTTGATTTTTTTTATAATTTTTGATATAATATATTTGTAAAGTGAAAGGAGATGGAAAACTCATATGAAAACCACTAATGAATTTGCTCTGCGGAAGGTATTCGAGCACGCTGAAGCGGTAGATAATTATTGCCGTGAACACAACTGCATCCGTGTGATGACTGCTTTGTTTGGTTCTCAGAACTACGGTCTGGATGAGGCAACCAGTGATGTTGATACCAAAAGTATCGTAATTCCTGCTGCGGATGATTGGCTCTGGAGTACTGAGGGTGATAGCAATCATTTAATTACTATGCCCGATGGTAGCCATGCTGAAATGCGTCCTGTTGTTAGTATGTTTAAACAATTCCTTAAAGGCAATATCAACTTCTTAGAAATTCTTTATACACCTTATGTTGATATTGCTGAAGGTTGGGAATGGTTTTATGAACGTTTGCTCGACCATGCTGATGATATTTGTCGCCATAATATGTACCATCAGGCTTCTGTGTGGCTTGGCTTTGTCGATCAGATGTCTCGACGCACTGTTCGTTCAAATCCTGAACAGGGTTACAAAGATGAGTTGCACTATAATCCTAAAGCATTTATGAATTTCTTACGACTCAAAGAAACTTTTACTCGATATTTTGAATTTCATCGTCCTTTTGAAGAAGCTCTGGATATGACTGATCGGCGTGAAGAACTGCTTGCTGTTAAGCATGGTTCTTTAGATTGGGACTATGTAGATACTCTTATTGAAGATGGTGATATTTGGATCGCCAAAAAAAAGAAATATGTACAAGAGCATTATGAAGATAAAGAAGTTTGGAACGCTGAAGGTTACTTGCGCGGACTCGCTCTGCAGGCATTTTTGAGCGTCACAAAGGAGGACGTATAATATGTGGCTAATTATGTTTACACCTGCCAATACCAATACTTTTGTTCCGCAAATCCTGTGCAGGAGCGAGCAAGAGGCCAAAGATTGGATTAAAAAGGCTCCATTCTCTGTCGTTGGCTCTTACTCTTATATGTTCGTACCTATGGCGTCCATGGGCAATTATTGGATGCGGCAAGAGCCTTGGCAGCTTCCAGGCTATGATTGGCCGAATCCATATCCTTATTATGTACAGCCTGAGCGCAAACAATGGCAATATGAGATTGGCGATTTTCCTGATTCGACTCCACGAATCACTTGTTGATTTTTATTAAAAAATTTGATATAATATTTATAGAAAGTGAGGGGATAGTAAATGGCTATGAGATTGTGGTTTGAAAATTCTAATGGTGAAGAGCGCGTTATCAAGAATATTGCCAATACTTGGGCTGAAGTAGATCAAGCAATTACCGAGTTCATCAATAGATGTAATATGAATAAGCACGCTGCGGCTAAGCAGATCTTTGGTGATCAATATGACCCCTCGAAAGTAAATGAGTTTAAGCGGTATTACACCCGGGTATGGGAGCAAGAAGATGGAAGAATCAAGATTGACGTTGGTTCTCATACTGAGTTCTTCATCTGGGAGGGCAAATATGCGAACTGATATGATGACAGCAGAAGAATATAATAATAGTCTTGTAAAAGAAAACTCTGCTCTTAAAGCAGAACTTCAAGAGCTTAGGACTGCTTATGCAATGCTTCAAGACGAGTATGATCATATCAAAAAAGATGCAGATCTTGGGCAAATTACTCGTCAATTCCTGCGCGAAATCAAACAAATAATGAGGTGAGAGATTATGGCATATACTGGTTTTGTTGTAAAGGTTGAACATCTGCGCAAGCACTCTAACGCTGATCGTCTGCAGATTGCTACCTTCTTCGGTAATGATACTATCGTTGGTCTTGATACTAAGATCGGTGATATTGGTGTGTATTTTCCTGTTGATGGTCAGCTTTCCGAGCGTTTCTGCGCAGTGAACGATCTTGTTCGTCGTAAGGACGAAAATGGTAAGCAAGCAGGTGGATATCTGGATCCTGAGAAGCGCAACATCAAGGCGTTGAAGCTCCGTGGTGAAAAGTCAGATGGTCTTTATATGCCTATTACTTGTCTGGCTGACTTCTGTAAGATTTCTGATCTGAAGATTGGTGACACTATTGACACTGTAAATGGGGAACTGATCTGCCAGAAGTATATCCCTCATAAGTCTCGCATTCCTGGTGCGCCTGGTTCTAAGGGAGTCAAGAAGGCAAAGGCTAACATTGCTCCTACCTTCTATGAGCACGTAGATACTGCACAACTCGCTTACAACTTGAACGCGTTCAAGCCTGGCGACACCGTACAGTTAACCCTGAAGATGCATGGTACCTCTGGTCGTACTGGGTATCTGCCTCTGGTTCATACCAAGCAGTCTTGGTTTGATAAGCTGTTCCATCGTCATGGCAAGGATTACAAGGAATATGGATATATCACCGGAACTCGTCGTGTAGTCCTGGATGGAAAGCGTTCTGGTGGATTCTATGATTCTGATGATTTCCGTATGGCTATGGCGGCAAAGTTTGAAAACAAGCTCCACAAGGGTGAAGTAGTTTATTACGAAATCGTTGGTTTTCAGGGACCTAAGGGCGCGCCTATTATGTCTCAGGTTGACAACAGCAAGGTAAAGGATCCTGAGTTCACTAAGCAGTATGGATCTACTACTACCTTTTCTTATGGATGCGATCAGGATTCTACTTATGTGGAGCCTGTGCATGATACTGGAGCATGGTATCCTTGCTGTGAAGTATATGTCTATCGTATGACCATGGTCAACGAAGATGGTGATGTGGTAGAATATTCTCCTACTCAGATTAAGGAACGTTGTGAGCAGATGGGCGTACATACCGTTATGGAATTTGAAACCTTCATCATTCCTGATATGATCCAGCTCCCCGACGATGTTGGATCTCTACAGGAAGTAAATGCAGGCGAGTATGTTCTCCGTAAGGTAGAGCAGTACTTCGATGGGCCTGATCCTATCGGCAAGACTCACGTGCGCGAAGGTGTAGTTGCCCGTATCCTTAACCGCTCTAACTTCGCTGTGTACAAGCACAAGAACTTCTCTTTCAAGGTACTGGAAGGTATCGCGAAGGATGAAGCAACTGCGCCTGACATTGAGGAAGCCCAGGAGGTACTTGATGATGACACTTGATGAATGTCGTGTTGAAACACAAAAACATATTGAAAAAGTTCGTAAATATATTCGGTTTTTCACTGACAAATTGACAAGCCGCGGCGTCAATCATGACGCCGCGAAGCTGGAGTCCCCGGAAGTTGAGCTTTTTGCCGAATATACTCCTAAACTTGCTACAACTGAATACAATAGTGAAGAGTATAAACAATGTTTAGCTGGTTTAAAACCTGCGCTAGATCATCACTATGCTACATATCGCCATCATCCAGAGCATTTCGCTAATGGCGTCAATGATATGAATCTTATTGACCTTGTTGAAATGCTGGCTGACTGGAAAGCGGCAAGTGAACGTCAGCATAATGGTAATTTATTGACTTCGATTGAAGTTAATGCAACCCGTTTTAAAATGACCGATCAGCTTAAACAGATTCTTTTGAATACTGCGAAAACTTTAGATGAGGTCGAGTAATTATGAAAATGGTTCATGGTTTTGAAAACGAATTTCAATTTTTAAGCAACTTTGCGGCAAGTGATGTACTATATGATGGACATATTTATAAAACCGCAGAACATGCTTTTCAAGCTGCAAAAGCCACGAATGAAAAAGATCGTGCTTATGTAGCCGAAGCGCCGACACCTGGTGAAGCTAAGCGGCGTGGTCGAGGAATTAATTTACGTCCCGATTGGGATATGGTAAAAGATAAGATTATGCTCGATATTGTTCGAGCCAAGTTTAAGAATGGCGATTGCCGTTATCGTCTAATGAAAGCTTTATCAGAAGGCTGGGACGGTTTTTGTGAAGATAACTGGTGGCACGATAATTATTGGGGTAATTGCAATTGTGACCGCTGTAAGGATATAGAAGGTCAAAATCACTTAGGTAAAATTCTTATGCAAGTCGCAAATGAAATTGTGACAGAATTGAGGGAAGGTAAGGATGCTTAATCGAGAACAGCGTCGAGCATATGCGCGTAAAATTAAAAACAACCCAGCGGCTAGCATTTGTCCAGAATGTGGCCATAAAGCTCTATTTTATACTACACAGGTAAGTTATCCTAACATGGACACTGGTGTTACAGTAAATTTTGAAGTGAGATGCCAGATTTGTGATAAAACTGTTCTTGAAGGTGAAGATGTTAAACGTGTGGCCCCGCCTGGTATTACTCTTCCTGTTCCACTTGAGCAGTTTAAAAAAATTGTAATTTATGAGGCAGAACGTGCCGCAAGAGAGGAAGCTGAAAAGAAATATGAAGAACGAACTGAAGATACTGTTATTGCAGAGCCGGATCAACCTTCTGATGTCGAGGGGACCGCATAACACGAATCTGTGTAATAAACTTCAGAGAAAGATTAGACAACTTGAAAAGGAGAATGCGTAAATAATGGGTCTGATGATTCTTGGTATTCTTGTTCTAATTGGTGGTTTTATTTTCGCTGCATATGTTGGCAAGCAGTATAAGGGCAAATCGTTCGCTGCTATTGCAAGAGCAGTAGCTTGCCTTGTGTGTGCGATTGCTGTTGCGGGTTCATGTATTTCATATGTACCGACAGGTTATACTGGCATTGTAACCACTTTTGGCAAAGTTCATGCCGAAA
>Ga0326513_10001266_pt1 | contig 20344 bp, 42 predicted proteins | sample 2_2465_0518_D_FD_203654 | JGI IMG/M metagenome (GOLD analysis project Ga0326513, IMG submission 203654) | Bovine rumen microbial communities from UC Davis, California, United States - 2_2465_0518 | ecosystem: Host-associated > Mammals > Digestive system > Stomach > Rumen | place: USA... | reverse complement strand
TAGGCTATGTAACTACGGTGTGCGGTAGAAAAAGAAGATTGCCTGCCATGCAATTACCGGAGTATGAATTTCAGTGGAAGGATGGAGCTCCTCCCGACGAAGATTTATTAGATTTTGATGCTATGAATGAACCTGAATACAATAATACAGAGGTTCCTGAAGACGTTCAGCGGGCATATTTGAAAAAACTTTCTCAATGTTGGGGGAAACAAAAGCAGCAGATATTTGCACAGGCAATGAACGAGGGTATTATTATACGGGATAATAGTGGGAAGATAGCGGATGCTACCAGGCAATGTGTTAATAGTAGAATACAAGGTAGTGCGGCAGATCTAACAAAGCTTGCAATGATAAAATTGAACAATAACGAAGAATTAAAAAAGTTAGGATTCAGACTTTTAATTCCAGTACATGATGAAGTTATTGCAGAATGCCCGGAAGAGAATATTAAAGAGTGTTCAAAGTTGTTAGCAGAGACAATGTCACAGGCAGCTGAGAATATACTGGAAATGCCAATTAAATGTGATGTTGAGATAACAAGAGCTTGGTACGGAGAATCAATAAATTTAAATTAAAGGAGACAAAATAATGGCAATAGATTTATTTTTTGCTGGAACTCAATGTCCAGAGTCCATGGAGTTAATTGAGAAGAATCAGTATTGTAGATTATACAGTTATTACAATGATAAAAAAGATTTATTAAGTCGTTTTGAGAGAAATGCTAAAGGAAAATTATTCGTGGACAGTGGTGCCTTTACGGCTTGGACAAAAGGTGTTCATTTAGATGTGGATACTTATATTGAATGGCTAAATACTTATAAAGATCACATATATTTGGCAGGTCAGGTTGATACGATCCCAGGAGTTTTTCGACAAACTCCTACAAAGCAGCAAGTGGAGGAAGCTGCACAGAAAACATACGATAATTATTGGTATATGTGGGAACGTTTGGATAATCCTGATGTGTTAGTTTATACTTTTCATGTGGGAGAAAATTTTAAGTTCTTAAAAGAAATACTTAATCATCCGGAAGTTAAATATATAGCACTTGGGGGAATGGTGGGAAAAACAACAGAGCAGAAAGAAAATTTCTGTAGACAGTGCTTTGATATTATAAAGACTTCACCTAATCCAAATGTAAAGGTTCATGCTTTTGGAATGACTTCTATGTCATTATTAAAAAAATATCCATTTACCAGTGCCGATAGTACCGGGTGGATAATGGCCGGGTCTACTGGAAATATATTTTCGGATTATGGAGTTTTAGACATATCTCAAAAGAATAAATATTCTAAATCCAGTATTTTAAATTTACCAAAAAATTCTTTTGAAAAATTAAGAAAAGAGATTGAAGAGTTTGGATATACAATAGAGGAGTTGGAAAACGATTATAAGGCCAGGGTTTGCTATAATGTAAAATATATGCATAAGAAAAGTTTAGAAATAAATTGTAATAAATATATTTCAAAAAGGAGATTATTTTGAAAGTAGCTATAATAAATTGTGGAAGTTCTAAAAAGCCGTACACTTGTCAAGCACGAGATTTATATACAGGAAATTTATTCTGTGCTTCCCGGAAATATTGTGAAGATAATTATTCTCAATATATTATATTAAGTGCTAAATACCATATGCTATTCCCGGAAGATATTATATCTCCATACGAATTATACTTAGGGGATTTAACAAAACAGGAGAAGTTGGATTGGAATAATGTAGTAGTAAAACAAATTATGAAATATTTTCCAAATACAACACAATTAGATTTTTACACGTCTAAAATGTATTCTGAGGGGGTGATATCTATTTTAGAAAATAATGGATACGTGTGTAAAACATTTCTAAATGATTTAGGAATGGGTTATAAGGTTCAGTGGTTTAAGAATCACTGTAAAAAGAAAGGAAAATTATTTTAAGGAGGTAATTTAAAAATGAAGAAAGGAATTGTTTTAAGTAGCGGTGGAGTTGATTCAACGACCTGTGTAGGTATAGCAGTCAATGAGCTGGGAAAGGAGAATGTTACAACTGTTTCCGTATATTACGGTCAAAAGCACTCAAAAGAATTGGAGTGTGCTAACGAGATTGCAAAGTATTATGGGGTAGAGCATAGAGTAATTGATTTATCCAAGACTGGGATAATGGATGATAGTAATTGTCCACTACTTCAGCAATCCAATGAGGCTATTCCCGAACATTCTTATGCAGAACAGATAGCTGAGAATGGAGAAGGGATGGTGACAACTTATGTTCCATTCAGAAATGGACTTCTGTTGGCAAGTGTGGCGGCATTGGCAATGGCAAAATATCCCGAGGATGAAGTGGATATATATTTAGGTGCCCATGCGGATGACGCAGCTGGGAATGCTTATGCAGATTGTAGTCAGGAATTTACAGATGCCATGAATTTAGCAATTTCATTAGGTACCTACAAAAAAGTTCATTTGGTTGCTCCTCTTGTTGAATGGAATAAAGCACAGGTGGTAAAAAAAGGATTGGAGTTAAAAGTCCCGTATGAATTAACCTGGAGTTGCTATAATGGAGGAGATAAACCTTGTGGGAAATGTGGTACTTGTATTGACAGGGCAGCGGCATTTAAGGCAAATGGGGTTAAAGATCCTGCATTAAAGGAGGATTGAATATGTATTATGTAAGTAAAAGAATGGAAATAGCTGGAAGTCATCACTTGAGTTTGCCGTATGAGTCGCCCTGCAGTCGTATTCATGGTCATAATTGGATCATAACTGTATATTGCAAGTCTGACAGACTCACGGATTATGGAATGATAGTAGATTTTGCAAAAGTAAAAAAGGGAATACATGGATTTCTTGACCATGGAAATATAAATGAGTTATTACCAAACATGAATCCTACCGCAGAGAATATGGCAAAATGGATTTGTGATAAAGTAACGGATATTTGTGAAGTTGGATACTGTTATAAAGTATCCGTCCAGGAAAGCGAAGGTAATATAGCTATATATGAGAGAGGAGAAGACGAATGAAAGTAAACGAAATATTTCATAGTATTGAAGGAGAGGGTAAAAGAGCTGGATTGCCTTGTACTTTTATTAGACTCCATGGTTGCAATCTTAAATGTGAATATTGTGATAGTCAGTATGCTTGTGAAGGAACAGATTATTCTATAATGTCAATTTCAGAAATTCTAAAATCAATAGAATTTTGGGAATGTCCTTTTATAACGGTCACTGGAGGAGAGCCTCTTATTCATCCAGGTATTAAGCAGTTATTAATTGCCTTGAAGGACGTGGGGTATGAAGTAAATGTTGAAACAAATGGAACTCAAATGCCCATTCAACTACCCAGAGTATTTTATACGATGGATTATAAAACTAATGCAAGTGGCATGTCGGATAGGATGAATGAAGAAGCATTTAAGAATTTGGTTGGAAAAGATGTGGTTAAGTTTGTTGTAGGAAGCAAGGAAGATTTGGAACAGGCTTTAGAGTTTGTTGAGAGAATAAATCTTACATATCCCTCAATTTACATCAGTCCGGTGTATGGAAAGATTGAAGCTCGCGAACTTGTTGAGTTTATGCAGCAGCATCGACTTTATAATTGGAGAGTTCAACTTCAGTTACATAAGTATATATGGAATCCAGAAATGAGAGGAGTATGAATTATGAAAGAGATTGATACTAAAAAAATCAAACAGGCAGTGATTATGCTTATTGAGGCATTGGGGGATGATCCAAAACGTGAGGGACTTGTGGATACACCTAAACGAGTTGCCAAAATGTATCAAGAAGTATTTGAGGGGATGTGTTATACCAATGAAGAGATAGCACAAATGTTCGACAAATGCTTCGAAGATACCACAACTGGAGATCTGGTTGTTATAGATAATATCCCAGTATTTAGTTACTGCGAGCACCATTTAGCACTCATGTATGATATGAAGGTTTCTGTTGGATATATACCTAATGGAAAAGTAATAGGTCTTTCCAAGGTGGCACGAGTAGCTGATATGTGTGCTAAAAGATTACAACTACAGGAACGTATTGGAACGGATATTTATGATGTACTACATCAAATACTAAATACGGAAAATATTATCGTTGTTATTGAGGGTTCACATAGTTGCATGACGGCTCGAGGAATTAAAAAAGTGGGAAGTAAAACTAAGACGGCATGCTGCAAAGGAATTTTTATGTCTAATCCCACATTAAGACAAGAATTTTATAATCTTATAAAATAAGTGAGGATTATATATGAAAGATAAAATACAGACCTTTGTATTCGTTCAGGAAAATAAAATCATAAGTCCTATCCTCACAACAATAAGAGAATATGGATTATGGTTTGAAGATACTTTTGATGAGTATACTTCACAGATGGAACTTTATATGAAGAGTGTGAAAAAAGATGGAACGTCGGTATTGGAGTGGCACCCAGGAACTCGAATTGGATTATGGTTCGATTCTAATAATGTAAATTCAGAGAAGTTAAAATGTTGGTACATATTACAGGAATCAACAATGATGGATAAACTTCGCCAATATAATTTGGCCGAGTATAGAGATGCAGTTCCAATTTCTGTAAATGACGAACAGGGAAGAAGAATGCTTCGATTATATACAGTAGACCAATTACAGTTATATATTCGCAGCAAAATAGATAAGGCATTTAATATATCTAATTATGTATCAAAACCTAAGCAGGTTAAGATAAGAACATCAGACTTGGACAAAATGATAATGCCACAGGTTGAAACAAAAAGAAAGAAATTATTTTAAGGAGGTCAAAGTATGAAACTAACAATCAAGACAGACATTTTCAAAGAAATGGTGTCAAAGGCAACAAAAGGGGCATCATGTAATAAGATAATTCCTATTACATCGATGATGTCTATAGAACTTTCAAAAGGAGTTCTTACACTTACTACATCAGATGCTTCCAATTACCTGTATGTAAGGCACGATAAGATAGTAGGAGAGGATTTCTATGTAACGGTACCGGTAGAAACATTTTCAAAGCTGATATCTCGTATGACGTGCGAGCAGATTACACTTGAGCTTACAGATAGGTCACTGAAGGTTTCTGGAAACGGAAACTATCTTATAGAACTTCCTGAAGATGAGAACGGAGAGCTTATAAGGTATCCTAATCCTCTGGCAAGTGTAGCTGATCCTGTTTCAGTAGGAGAAATTCATAATACAACTATTCAGACTATACTTAATACACTCAAGCCGGCATTGGCAGTAACATTGGAAGTTCCTTGTTATACTGGATACTATGTAGGTGATAAGGCAATAGCAACAGATACATCAAAGATGGCAGTGCTAAATACAAAGATATTCGATAGCAATTTTCTTATAAGTCCCGAAATGATGAATCTGGTAGGACTTATTACTTCGGAAAAGATAAGTGTAGATTCACAAGGAGAAATTCTTATATTCAGTTCTCCGGAATGTGTAGTGTATGGACCTATTATGGAAGATATAGAATCCTTTAATGAGGAAGCTGTCTCTGAACTGGTAAATAGTAGCATAGATTCGAAATGCAAACTGTCAAAGACATCACTGATGCAGTTGCTGGATAGGCTTATCCTGTTCGTATCGGAGTTTGATGACAATGCCGTCACACTGACGTTTACGAAGGACGGAATGATGATGAAGTCAAAATCATCAAGTGGTGAGGAGCTTATCCCGTATGTCGAAAGCGAGAACTTCAAAGAGTTCGTGTGCGATGTAGATATAAAGGATCTTACCACTATGATTAAGTCAAACACATCGGATGGAGTAGAACTGTATTACGGTCATGATAACATTCTTAAGACAGTAGACGGAAATGTAGTACAGGCAATATGCTTACTCCAGGAGGAAATAACTGAATAATTTCCATATAAATAGGAAGAAACTCATACAGTTTAGACATAAAACAGGCGTTCCCAGTATCTCGCAAGAGGCTGGGAACCCTTGTATTTACTGGAAAAATTGGGCATTGACTTATTATTAAATATGTTATATAGTATTTACGTGGACGAAAGTTCATATTAGTGGAGTTATTAACATTATTAACAAGGAGGACAGAATTATGTTAGATAAATTCCTGGAAGCCCTGGACGATAACAGGGAAATAGAGTTCGTGGAGATGAATAAGAGTTCGGCAGTATATGCTTGGAAGGATATCCTGAAAGCTTACATGATAGCAGTAAGCAAACAGGGCAAGGATATAGAGGAAGCAATACAGGATGAGGTCCGTGAGATACTTGAGGACATTCAGCTGGAAGGCAGATTGGGATAAGGAGGGAATAAGAATGCTTACTATGTTACAGAATTGGCAAGGAACTGTTGAGATAAATGGAAATCAGTATACTGGGATAAAGCAGGCTATGGACGTTTTTAAGCCTGCCACAGAGGAAATCCACATTGTTTTACACCCAGTCACACAGACTGCGGTAAATGAGGCTGGTAGCCACGCAGAACAGGGCGTTATAGACACTCCTACGGAGCACAGGATTACAGTGAAGGCATATATGACCAAGAACTCCAGTCCGGAGTTCGATTTTATGTCAAAGTGGAATAATGATGTTCCAATGCCACTTCGTACCATGACAGGGACTGTGGAAAAGGAAACCCGAGGCATGTACTATATGAAGTTGCATGGGGATATATGGGCAGAGAAGATATGCACTTGCATGTGTTGTGGTAAGAAGTTGACGAATCCAGTTTCCCAGTATTTTGGAATTGGACCGGAATGTGGCGGTCATAACTATGTTAATCCTTTCGATAGTGATGAGGAGTTAAGAGAGGCGGTTAGTGCTTATAGGAAAAGACTTCAGGAAACTGTCTGGGAGGGCTGGGTGATAAAGAGCGCGATACAGAAGTGGGAGGAGGTGTGATATGAGGAAGTTCGAAAAGGAATTTTATAAGGATAGACCAGTTATAGCGGTCTATCCTATGGGACTGAAAGGAATTAGTATACTGGCTATTGAGAATGGTATAGAAGACCATATAGTTTTAAGGGATGTGGATGATAGTTTACACCGACTCAAGATATACTGGGATATTAGAAGAGATGAGGATTATTTTAAGATATCTGGACGTAGAGTATATTTGAATGAATGTATGAGGACGCATATATGATAAAGTGTTATGACTGCGGAGCAGTATTTGAAAATAATGAAGTAGTGGTGGAAGAGTGGTACGAGTCAAGAGGAGAGTTTTGGGGTATGCCTTGTTCAGAGCATATGGTGGAATGGAGATGTCCATTTTGTAATTCAGATGCCGTGGATGATTATGTGAAGGAGGAAGAATAATGGGACGGAAGATAAGGCATTCAGATAAGGATGTGAAGTTTTGGGCAGAAATCTATACTGGATTAGGTATTACGTTAGAAGAAATCGAGAAAAGGTATGGGGTTTCTCATAGCACGACCTTTTGGTGCTTCGTTCATAGGTTGCCATACATAGATGATACCCTGTATATGGCTACAATGAAGTTAATGAATGAACATAGACATCATTATAGGATGGCAAATAATGAGTAAAGCTATACAAGACAAAATCAAGCAACGTAGACTTCAGATACTCGTGCATAGTTGTATCTATTACGAATTTGATACTAACATTATATCGGACAATCAATGGAGTAACTGGGCATGGGAATTAGTAAAGCTTCAGCAAACATATCCAGAAGAATCACAGGAAGTGGAATGGACAGATGCATTTAGTGATTTCGATGGAAGCACTGGAATGGATTTACCGTTAAATGATGAATGGGTAAGAAATAAAGCCATGGAACTTTTACATTATAAAGGAGCATTGCCAGAAGTCGCAGATAAACAAAGAAAGGAGTATGAAAATTTATTGCCACAGAAGAAAGAAGTGAAAAAGTCTAAAGATTCAAGAAGGAGGAAATTATTTTGAACAAGCCAACACGATTTTACAGTAAAAAACAGGAGCAGGCAGTTGCTAAAGTAGTTAATGGAAGAAGGACCGCTAATAGTGGGGCAACTCCCTTTTATAAAGGCGATGTGGTAACGAATGATTGGTGCGTTGAATGTAAAACAGCTACAGAAGCTAAAGCCAGTATGTCTATTAAGCGGGAGTGGTTCAGTAAGCTTAAAGAGGAAGCATTCGGTACTGGGAAGCATTATTCGGCAGTAGCTTTCAACTATGGACCGGATACGGACAATCATTATATTATAGATGAAAAAACATTCAAGAGAGTAGTTGAGTTATTTGAAAAGGAGGACCACGAAGATGCAGGCTGGACAAAACCATGGTGATAAGATAGTAGTGATGGAATGGCTACGCAAGGTACATAAGGCAACCGAAATAATGACCATGAATTTTTCATTAGCCGATGGCACGGTATTAACCACGTGTGAAAACTCCTGTCAGGAAATTCAATTATATAGATGTGTAGAGCATATAGCACATATATTACAGTTGCCCATCTTGTATCATATGAATGTGACTGGCAGTATGGAAATAATGATAGAATTTGAAGGTGTTAAATATTTTGAATATATATCAAAGGAGAGATTAAACAATGGCAAGTAAAACTTTGGCGGTACGTTATCGTCCTACAAGCTGGGAGGATGTTACAGAGCAAAGCAGTATCACTGTAATACTGAAAGAACAGTTGGCAACAGACAGTATAAAAAATGCTTATTTGTTTACTGGACCTGCTGGAACAGGAAAAACGACCTGTGCTCGAATATTTGCAAATGATATAAATAAAGGGCGGGGTAATCCTATAGAAATGGATGCGGCAAGTAATAGTGGTGTTGAAGATGTAAGAAACATTATTCAGCAGGCACAGACAAAGAGTTTGGATAGTGAGTATAAATGTTTCATCATAGATGAGTGCCATTCTATAAGCAATACCGGCTGGCAAGCGTTTCTGAAACTTATTGAGGAACCACCCGCAAAGTCGATATTCATCTTCTGTACTACTGACCCGCAGAAGATTCCGAAAACAATTCTTTCAAGAGTACAGCGGTACGACTTTCAGAGAATAAGTCAACAAGGGATTGTTGATAGATTAAAAACCATATTGTATCAGGAACTAAATATAGAAGATGGTGTTGATTTTTTGACTAAACTACCAATCGAGTATAATTCAGCACTTGAATATATCGCTAAAATCGCTGACGGCGGCATGAGGGATGCGATAAGCTTAATGGACAAGGCACTTGCATATAATTCCGATTTGACATTGGAAAATGTTGTGACAGCGTTGGGAACAGTTGACTATGATGTCATGTTTAATATAACGGATACTGTATTAGATAACGATAAGTTAAAATGTCTTACACTCATTGAAGAATTATATGCAAGTGGAAAGGAAATGAAACAGTTCTTGAAGCAGTATACTCAATTTATCTTGGATGTGGTCAAACTGGGATTGGATTGTGGCTGGAAGTATGTTTCAATCCCACGATTAGAAACCTACGAAACGCGGATATCCCATTTAAATGATACTCAATATATTGTATTGGATAGACTCTTAAAATGTTTAGTACAGTTAAATTCATCAATCAAGTATTCATCAATGCCGAAGTCAGATATACAAGCAGCGTTGATATTACTTATGGAGGATGAAAGATGATAGGACAGGAAAACTTGATAAAGCAATTCAATACATTGATTGATAATAAAACATTTCCAAGGTTTTGTATTTTAACAGGATTAAAGGGAAGTGGAAAGAAACTTTTAATCAATGAAGTTATATATCCAAGATTGGCAGAAATTGGCTACCAAAAGTATGTATCGGAAGATGTAAAAGTTGATTCAGTACGTGAAATGATATCAATGGCATACAAGCTTCGAGATATGTTTTTTGTTATCACAGATGCCGATACTATGTCTCCGGCAGCACAGAATGCTATGCTTAAGCTGGTAGAAGAATGTCCGGGAAATAATTATTTCATTCTTACATTACAGGATTCAAGAAATATACTGGATACCATCAGAAGTAGAGCTCAAATATTTTCAATGGAAGTCTATACTCCAGATGAATTAAAGACGTTTGTAGACGATGATAGAGTGGCAGATATATGCGAAAATCCAGGAGAAGTATCTTTAATAAAATCCTATGGGATAGATGAGTTTCTAAATTATACTTCCAAAGTAATTGATAATATATCAACTGTTTCTGGGGCTAACGCATTTAAAATAGCTGATAAAGTATCATTAAAAGACGATGCAAATGGTTATGATTTAAAATTATTTTGGAAAGCTTTTATAAATCAATGTGTCACTCGAGCTATACAATGCTTTGAGGCAGGGAACGATATAGATAGTAAAAGTGACGGTATTATGTATATAAAAGGAGCGCGGAACACATTAAATAAAGTGAATAAGCTTGCTATAAAGGGAGTGAGTAGACAAATGCTATTTGATACGTGGATACTCGATATACGAAAGGAGTGGATGGAATGGATGTAAATACTGTCCGGGCACAAATAAAGCAAAAGCAGTTGCAAAATTTTTATATATTTACCGGTCCAGAGTGGCAAGGTCAAAAGATATATATAAATCAGATAGCTAAAATACATGGAGGAAATATTCAGTATGTAGATGGAATAAAAGTTATTTATAATAAACTTAAAAATACATCATTTATCAATTCAAATTCAGTGTATGTAATGCGGGACGATAAGGATATCATACAGAATGAAGAATTGCAATCCCAGCTAATCAAGCTTATTGGTAATAATATAATCATTTTACTTCTTACTACGGTAGATAAACGTATTAAATTCTATAAGAAGTATAAGAATGATATTGTAGAGTTTGAGTATTTCGATGAGAAGTTATTGATAAAATACATACAAAGGGAAATCACATTATCTGAAAGCAACTGTAAAAAGCTGATAGAAGTTTGTGAAAGTGATTATGGAAGAATACTGCTGGAGATTGATAAGATAAGGAGGTATGTTGATGCTAAAAGTTGAGGATGTAGGTCATTGTGAATTATGTGGAAGTAAGAGAAATTTAGAAGTCCATCATATTGTACCCAGAACAGCCTGCGACGGTATAATTGACCCGAATGAAGATGATAATTTAATAGTTGTCTGTGGAAGTTGTCATAGTAAACTCACACCAAAAAGATTTTTATGCAATTATGGTAAAAACAAAATGCCGATTGAAGGTGGAAAAGGGAATCATAAACAGTTATGGGATATGCGATTTTTCTACGAACATTTAACAGAGTGCGATGATATAGTTGATTTAGTGGAATATATATGGGCACCGTGGTTAACAAAGGAGGAAAAAGATGCAAGAGCAGAAACGATTGGATTATGATAAAGCATTTGAAACATTAATAAAAGATGGAACAATATATCGTCCTCCAAAAGATGCGATATTTGATTTTGTGGATGCTGTATTGGATAGAAGTGTAAAGTGCTGGGATTTACTTGAACAGAGTTATGCAGTAGGAGAAGCAAATATGGTATTGCTTTCTGTGTTATATAATAATTTTAAGCAAGTATTGCAGGTTCAGTCTTGTAAAAGTACAGATATAAGTAAATCTACAGGATTAACAGGATGGCAGATAATGAATGCTAAAAAGCATCTTAATAATTATTCGAATGGAGAATTAGTGTCCGGAATGAGATTATTGCAGGAAATAGAGACAGGGATAAAAACTGGAAAAATAGAAGACGAATTTTCTGTTCAGTATTTTCTTTGCAATTTCTTATAAGGTACTTGTATGGTGTCTTAAATGTGTTATATAATATTAAAAGGAGGATATAGTACGATGAGCGAAAAGGAACTGATAAATGAGATACAAAAAAAGAAGGAAATATCAGATACATTAACAGTTACATTTGAGAGTAGTTTAGATTATGAAGCAGGAATATGCGTTTCAAGAGTAGTCAATGGGAAAGTTGTTGTCTTGAAACTGGAATTAGGAGAGCAGGCAGATATTCTATACTATTTATTGACCGAACAAACAGCAAAAGCAGAAATCAAGGCAGAAAGTGAGGAAGTATGAATGTTGTAGATGAAATGTTAATCGCAGATATAAAGAAATTACAATTCACAGACCAAATAGAAGTTGCAAAAGAACTACTCTCAAATGATGGTTGGTTATTTTATCTATTGTGGATCGAAGGCAAAATAAACGAAGGGGAGAAACGATATGACAGAACAAAGAAAGGATGAAATCGAAAGAAAGGTTTTTTATCGGCATATAGAATCGATCATGCGAACACTCGAACAGTGCGAAGATACCCACATCGTTTTCCAGATGGGGATGGAAATGGGATATTTGCACAGGAGTTTATCAGAGGAATTGAGCAAAGAGATTGAACCGCAGGAAAGCGAGCAATAAGGAATGACCAGAGAAGAAAAAGCTATAAAGTATCTGAAAGTAGTTAATGAAGGCTTACAGAAAGGCAGACTCATAGATACGCTGACTGGCGATAATGTAGAAAGGGACGAGATATTTAATACCGCAATAATGGCACTGGAGTTTCTTGATAAAGTCGGAGGGCTGTATGAGAAAATTTTATTACAGAGGGCAGATATTTTACAGGAAGAAATTGATTTTATCCAGCCACACAAGAAAATACCTTGCACGATTACTATAAAAGAAAGCGAGGATAAGGAATGACAGAAGCACAGAAATGTTTATATCACATAGCCGAAAATATGAGAATGGATAAATCCATCAGCAAAGAGGGATATGAGTATTTTCAACAAGCAATCAAAGCACTAGAGCAAGAACCTGTTCTTGATAAGATAAGAATTGAAGTAGAACAAGCTGCATTTAAGGATGTGAATGGCTCAAAATATATATTCGTTAATCGAGTTAATCAGATTATCGACAAGTACAAGGCAGAAAGTGAGGAAGTATGAAACTGATAATTAACATACCCGAAGGAATATATAAAGCATCAAAGATAATAAATGTTCAGTATGAGGATGTTATCCAGATACCACTTGAAGTTATAGCAAACGGCACACCACTTCCAAAAGGACATGGAGATTTGGTAGATAGAAATACCATAAATGAACGGTATGATTCTATCTATAGCGATGCAATAAATTGTTCAAATCAGCCATCAGATAAATACTTATTAGACAAATTGAGTATGTGCCTTGATACTGCATTGCCAATCATAGAAGCAGATAGGGAGAGTAAAAATGCAGATAGTGATTGATATAGACGAAGATACATATAAGGCAAGGCAGCATTGGGTTGCTAATCAAAAAAGGATGGTAGATGAAGTAGATATAGCAATCGCAAACGGTACGCCTTGTGATGATGTGATAAGCCGTGAAGATGTGGAAGAATGTAAAGAGTTAATGACAGATATAAACGGAGATACAGTATATGCCGTGAGAATGTCAGACATAAGACGGTTATTGCACGTCAACCCGCAAGAGACAAAGACAGGGCATTGGATAGAGCATAAAAACAACGGAATGTCATATATTGAATGTTCTGAATGTTCAAGTTGGTTTTTAAGAATGTATTTAACTCGGAATAGTTTTTGTCCTAATTGTGGAGCACAGATGATTGAGCCACAGGGAAGTGAGGAATGAATGAGTAGAAAAATAACAATGCCAAAATGCCCGTACTGTGGCAAAGAAAAAGAATATCGAGTGGGTGATTATGATACATCAAGGTTAGTATCAATGGCAATAGGCACAGGCGATAGTGATGTAACCATTAGATGTACGGGATGCAACAAGGATTACAAAGTGAGTTGCAATATTAGGTATTATGGCAGAAAGTGAGGAAGTATGAATGAACCAAGAGTTAATCAAAAGATACACACTATTGATAGCGATATTGATGAGAGTGTGAGGATAATTCATGATTAAATGGCTTAAAAAACTACTATGTGACCATGACTATAGATTTGTGTATAACGATTATTACAAGAAAGATAGTCAAATAGTATTTTACAAAAGATATATCTGCAAGAAGTGTGGTAAGCACTTGATAGAGGAATGGAGGATTTAGGTATGAATATAGAGACAATATGTAGCGTAGTCATAGGAATAGCTATACATGATGTGTTAAAGGGACTTATTCAATTATACTTTTTAATCAAGGGGGAGGCAGAAGAATGAACGAAAAAGAATTAACATACGAATATCTAAAGGGGATATCGAATACCCTCACAGAGCTGGTCGAGCAGATAGATGGGCTTGCCAGTGTCATATATGACTCAATAATGGTAGATGAGGAGGAGGATGTAGAAGAATGAAATATATTATTAAAATCACATATAACGGTCATAGTGAATATGTAGCCGATGGAAAAACCTATGTCGTGAATGGTGAGCCATATATACCACTTACCAGCCGACAAGCAGAAGCCAAGAGATATACTTCACGAGGACGAGCCGAACGAGCGAGCGAACGAAATGCGACAAATACTTACGGTAATATAGAGATTGTGGAGGTAGAAGAATGAAATTCAAGATAGGAGATAAAGTAAAGGTCAAGGACGGGGTAGGAAAAGTATATAGAGTATCTGATGTTGGAGTATATCAGTGTGAGATAGTCACCCTTGATAACGGGTCATTTATGGGATGGTATAAGGAAGATGATTTAGTCCCTGCTACAGATCCCTGCAAAGTCACAGAGGTAAAAATGGGCGATATAGAGGATATCAAGGAAGCTGAATATGAGAGAGGGCTGAATGATGCGTGGGAACTTGTAAGGCGGTTAAGAACTACAGCTCCGACTGACATTATAGAAATTTTTGATAAAGACACTACGTTCAGTGTAATTGAGGAACTTTCAGCATCAGAAGCTATCGAGAAGTGGAAAGCATGGGAAGATAAGAATGAGATTAAGGTTGGGGATGAGGTAGTATGTAGGGATGGAATAAAAGGCATTGTCGTAGGTATATCAAATAATACTGAGCAAATCAGTCTTTTAAGTAATGAGTATAATGTGCCACAATTACTTATTAAGAATCATGCGACAAAGACAGGCAGACACTTTGACGCTATCGAAAAAGTATTAAAGAAAATACAGGAGGAAACATGACAGTAAATTTAGGAGAATTAAATTTTGGCGATGTATTTACTTTCAAAGAAAAGCAATATCATCCAAAATCTATTGACAGCAGAATGGATATCAATAACGTTTGCTGTGGAGAAGTAGGAAGTAGCAAGACTATATGGTTAGATGTAGATACACCAGTAGAGATACAGGAGGATTAAAATGAAATCAGTATTGGTAATCGATAAACCGGAAGGTTGTGAAGGATGTCCATGTGCATATTTTACAGAGGGTGCCCATGAGGATTGTTGTAATATTACACAGACCATAATAGAGGATAAATTTAAAATATTAGATGATTGCCCATTAAAAGATTTACCACAAAAGCAGGTATGTAATGAAAGAGACTTCGAGAAGTATATAAATGGATATGGTAAAGGTTGGAATGATTGTTTAGGTCATATAACAGGAGAGTATAATCATTATGTACCAGAAAAATACACAGAAGAAAATTCATAAATATTGCTTACGATGTGGACGGGCATTAAAATCAGAAGAAAATAAAGAACGCGGTTATGGTCCAGTATGTTGGAAGAAGTTAAAAAATAAGCATATGAAAGGAAAGCTATGGAAAGATGAGTAAACCAAAGCGTGGATGTCCATATAATAAACCAAATTGTCTTGAATGCCCTTTCGATGATTGCTATGCCACACTTCATGATATAAATAGGCAAAATGCTATTGAGAAAATGGAAGAGGAAAATGCAGAAAGAAAAAGAAGGGATGGTAAGATAAAAGAACTCTATGCTACAGGAATAGGAATTCCAGAATTATCGTCATCGTTTAATTTATCACAAGGAAGAATCCGAGCAATATTAAAGAAATAAGTTATTATGTTTACAACAAATAAAAATTCCTGTAAAATAGTAATGAATTGAGGAGAGGTAACGTATGAAAATACTTTGGGTTTATCCAGCTGAATTTCAGAATAGTGAAGAGAAAGAAGATGCTCGTGAAAAAGTAAAAGATATGTATGTATCACATTTGCTTAAACGAGGTGAAGTATTAGAGGATATAAATGTTGAAGTAATAGACAGATATATTTCAGATACTGAAAATGCCGCAACTATAATATCCAAATGTATAGAGCAATTAAATAATTGTGATGCGGCATTTTTCATGAAGGGTTGGGAACGTGACAAAGTATGTCAAGTATTACAGTTTACCGCAAAGCAGTTTGGAATTGAGCGAGGAACACAGGTGTGATAGATATAAAGGCAGTAGAGCAGGATATCCTAAAAGAAGAAAAGACCAGTGAGCATAGTCTTGCTTATGAGCTTTTAAGAGAAGTAAAAGCCAGCAGTAAAAGATGGTTTATTATTGCTATGCTAGAGTTAGCAATAATATTAAGTATAGTGGCTGGTATGGTTTGGTATAACAGTTTACCAGTAGAGGATTATAATGCTACTATTCATACGGAAGGTGACGAAAATAACGTAATTGGAATAGGAGATAGCTATGGCTACAACAGTAAAGGCATCAGTGAAAATACGACGTGGTAGACGGCGTAGAAGCGGTGGTAGGAGGCGTAAAAAGTCCTAATGCCAGCAAGCAATAGTGTAATGATACATAGACTTCAAAATGCGATTAATCAGAAGTTTGACGATACATTACTTTATAACAAAAGACAATGGTATTCTGAAAAACAAAAAAGACCAGTGACCACGTATATCATAAGTAAGGCGGTATATGATAATGAACGTGGTAAATATAGAAATCTAGAATTATTCAGTTCCTGCAGTCAAATACAAATAGTATTATATCTGCGGGATTATTGGTATAGAGTAAATGGCTGGGAAGTTCCTACAGATAATGAAATGTGGGAAAAAGCAAAACAAATGTATTATGATAAACAGGAGCCAAATGATATAGATCCAGTAATGGAAACTATACATAATCCAGTACATAAAAGGAAAGCGAGGAAAAAATAATGGGTAGATGGGTAACAAGTAAAGGACGTAGAATATACATTCCTGATGAGGGAGAAGAGAATCCTTACGCAAAGAAACACGATGATAATGCTATAAAATATATAATGAAGAGAGAAGATGTTGGTTATGAAGTAGCTAAAGATACATATGAACATATGAGTGAGTCGGAGAAGAAGCATATAGCAAATGAAGCATATTTGAAACAAAAACAATCTGGATATTCTCGAGAAGAAGCCGAACAACAAATGGCAGATAGATATAAACAAGGCGAGCACGATACTGTAATGATGGAGAAAGATGGAAGGTATCAAGTTGCTAAAAATCGTAAAGAGGCTGATTATGCAGAAAAGAATGGTTGGAAAACAACCGAAATGAAAAGCGAGGATTATCAAAGAATAAAATCTAAAGCTTCTATTGATAAAGAAGAATCCACAAAACAAAAACAAATAGCCGCAAATAAAAAACAGGCGGACGAGAGGAATAGTAAATCATTAAAATCAGCTCAAAAAGGAAACAAAGGAACAAGCACAGGAATACCAGATAGTTATTATAATCAAACATCTACATGGAAATATGAACAGGAAAGAAAAAAGAAAGGAAAAAGAAAGGAAAATAAATAAGTGGATAATAAAACCACTAATAAAAATAAAGAATCATTACCATTAAATGAAAAACAAAAGAGATTCTGCCAGTATTATGTAGAATGTGGTAATGGCCAAGAAGCAGCAGTAAAAGCTGGTTATAAGAAAAAGACGGCGCGAGTGCAGGCATGCCAATTATTAACTAAACCAAACATAAAGGCGGAAATTACCAGACTCGGACAGCCATTGGAAAATCACCGTATAGCGACTGCCCAGGAAGTGATGGAATTCTTTACCAAGATGATGAATGGTGAAATTGCAGACCAGTTTGGACTCGATGCAACTAATGGTGATAAGATAAAAGCCGCACAGGAATTAGCAAAAAGGACGGTTGATGTGGAAAACAGGGCGGGAGGAAAAGCAGATGCGAAAGTGGAGATAAGTTTAAATTGGAAACGTGATTAAGTCTTATTCCATTATTCTTCTCTTTTATATAAGCGGTTATACAGTGAATGTGTCCTAAAGACTTCCGCACAAAAAGGACGAAAGGACACATAACGCGGGATGGAGCAGTTTGGAAGCTCGCTTGGCTCATACCCAGGAGGTCGCAGGTTCAAATCCTGCTCCCGCAATGCTTTGTTTTTCTCATTTCAAAGCAACCTTCAAAACAGAGTGTGTCCGGAGCCCTTCTTAGCAGGTGAAGTTAAGAAGTTGTGGTAAACCAAACACACTCATTTTATTTTATAGAAAGGAGAAGTAAATATGGTAAAAGTAAAGGGAAATATTGTATTGAATCCCACCACGATGGAAGCGGATGTTAGTCTGTTTGCAGATACTCAATCGGAAGTGGTGCCCGATGTTAAAATACAAGGGATGCCAGAGGGTTATTCAATATCTGCTGGGAGTAGCGTTATGACAGCAAACGGCGATATGGCATTTATGAAGTCAGATGGAAGTTGGAATTGGTTATAAGAGAGGAGATAAATCATGACAGGATTAACTCCGGAAGATGTATTAGCAATAAGCCGAAAATATACAGATAAAAGTATAGAGGGTGCTGGGACACTCAAAGGAAAAAATTGCACTATTCAATCTATCACAGAAATCACAGGTGGAAGTCGTATTACATTTGCATGGTATGATAATAATGAAGTGATACAGACAGACATACTCGATGTTATGAATGGAGCACAGGGACCAAAAGGTGATACTGGTGAGACAGGTGCTAAAGGAGATAAGGGAGATACAGGTGAGCAGGGACCCAAAGGAGATACCGGAGAAACTGGCGCGAAGGGTGATAAGGGTGATACTGGAGACAATGGTATAAGTGTATCCAGTGTGAATTTAAATGCTGATAATCATTTGATTGTCACACTATCAAACGAAACACAACAAGACGCTGGAGTTATAAAAGGATTCGTACAACTCACATTAGCGGAATATAATGCACTCACACAGGAACAGAAAAATGATGTAAATAAATATTATTGGATAACAGACGCAAATGCTATATAAGAAAGGAGGAAATAATAATGCCTGCAATAATACATCAAAATCAAATAATAGGACAAGCTACTAATGCGGAAGTACTTGTCAAAGACACCATAGGATGGACAGGGAAGAATTTATGTAATATTAAAAAGGGAAGATTAGGTACTACTGTTCATTCATATCCGGTTACATTAAATGGTATAACCTTTAATATGCTTGAAGATGGAACATTATCTGTAACTGGAACCAGCACTTCTTTAACATTTCTTGGTTTTAGTTTAATATCTAAAGGATTTACAGTTGGACAAAAATTAAAATTAAGTGGTGTAACGTCCGGGGATTATGAAAATAAATGTTCACTTTCAATTAGATACAATGCCGATGATATTGTAGTCGGAGATTCGAATACTCAAGGGGAAACTTTAATTACACTAACTCAGGAAGCTATTAATGCAGATGATTTGCATGTTACATTAAGGATTCCCAATAATGCTACGGTAAATGAAATTGTTTCACCTATGGTAAGGAAAGCCGACATCACAGACCCCACCTATGAGCCTTATCATGAATCAGTAGAAGTGATGCATGAGGAAGAGATACATGGGGTGAATCTGCTGAAAAATCAGGGCTTTTCAAGAACATTGAATGGGTTAACCTATGTTTATAATACAGATGGTTCGGTTACTGTCAATGGTACGGCGACCGCTAATTCCTATGTACAGATAAAGACTTTGGCAGATACAAATCCGATTCCTATTGAGGGTATTCCGGTTATATTATCTGGGGCACCTGCTGGAAGCGCTGCAAATAAGTATTGGCTATATATAAAGTATAGAAATGCTGATAATACTGCCTATGAAAAAACATATGAGGACTATGGAAATGGAATAGAATTTACTATTCCCAGTGGAAGAAAATGGGAAGTATATACTGCTATTCTAAATGGTCAGACTGTCAACAACCTTGTATTCAAGCCCATGATCCGAAAGGCAGAAATAGACGACCCCACCTATCGCCCATACAATCCGCAGGCTATACAGAATCAGCTTAATGCGCAGGGAGTGCTGGGAGCGAAGAATTTACTGGAGAATTTTGCTCCATCTTCTTATACAGCACAGGGCGTAACATTTACAAAAAATAGTAATGGTTCAATAACAGCAAATGGTACTAATACAGGCACTTCTAACGTGACTTGTTTAGTAAGTGCACCGGATTCTACGGCGTTAAATAAATACATTGGGAAAAGACTAAAAATGACAGGCGGTAAAGGGAATGCCCGTATGTTTATTGCCATTAGGCATACAGATTCAACACCAACAGATATGTATCATCAGTCGG
>Ga0326513_10001265_pt1 | contig 20395 bp, 33 predicted proteins | sample 2_2465_0518_D_FD_203654 | JGI IMG/M metagenome (GOLD analysis project Ga0326513, IMG submission 203654) | Bovine rumen microbial communities from UC Davis, California, United States - 2_2465_0518 | ecosystem: Host-associated > Mammals > Digestive system > Stomach > Rumen | place: USA... | reverse complement strand
ACACGGCCGACGGCACCAGGGCGAACATTCCGTACATTGGTGAGAACAACTGCACCGTAAGCAGGCTGATATGTCAGACCTCAGACGGTGTACTGACTTCAGGCAGCGGTGAAGGAATATACTTCACCTGTCCTTTTATGACTCAGGCAAGGCTCAACGCTATGCTGAGCGGCTTGTCACTCACTTATCGCAAGGCTGATGTAGATATACCTTATGGTAACTTCTGCCTGCAGTCAGGCGATATAATCACTGTCAGTACGACAGGTTCAAATCTTTTAGTGCCTATTATGAGCAACTCATGGAGCTATGACGGCGGTTTATCGTCTGCTGTTACGTCATACGGTGTGAGCGACTACACTGGCACAGCAAACAACGCAGAACACTCTGTATCGGCTCAGAGAGTTCAGAACATCCTTCGGGAGAAAAAAGCGGCTAACCGAGTAACAGAAGAGATAAAGTACGCAACTGACCTTATCACAGGCGCTACGGGCGGAATTATCCGTATAAACATGGGCGGCAATGGTAAGCCTGCAGAGTTCCTTATACTCAGCAACGGCGATATTGCCACAGCTCAGCGAGTATTCAGGCTGAATGAGAACGGCTTCGGCTTCTCTCAGAACGGCTATAACGGTCCGTATGAGACTGCTATCACCTATGACGGACATCTGGTTGCTGATGTAATTGCAGGCAACAAGATTTCGGGCGTTGCGCTTGAAAGTACTGAGGAAAACTTATCAGCTGATTTATCTCAGGTTCTTATCACTGGTGGATCGATAGACATTAATAATGTTTACAACGGAACAGTATCAACCAAAGGTCGTATAAGATACAAGCAACAGACAGGCATATATGATACACCGACTTTTACTATCGAAGTCGAGCATGGAAACAATGTTGCAATCGGCGAGACTAATAGCCAGAAGTTTGTGTATATCTCGGCTCCAGGGCAGGGCGAAGAGACGTTCCGCATCTACGGAGATATAAAGTTCTTTGGCGATATCTGGTTACCGAATATGTATAATCCTGATTCTAATGGCAGTTTGTTGGCTAAGATACAAGAACTTGAGCAGCGTATTGAAGTGCTTGAACAGGCACTGGATAGCGGTCAGTAATCAACCATACACCGTGAACTAACGTCTTTCATGGTTGGAGGTACATAAATGACTATTTACAAAGGAAAACGAGCTGTATGTGGAATACAGCTAACCATAGATCGAGTATGGCGGTATGCAATGAGTGATCAGGACTTGCTCACGGTAAGAATTACCGATGATGAACACTGGACTATCACAAAGACGTATAACAGTGATGATGTTGACAGCATCGATAAGATGATTACTGTTGAATTATCAGCTGAGGACACATCTCAGCTCAGTCTTGGCCGTGGAATCATAACAGCCTATATGAATGAGCTTTGTGTATTACCGCCCAAAACAATATATATAAAGGAGGCTTTATAATGCATGATTGCGATTGCATGAACACTCGTAACCGCTTTAACCCTGAAAATAGGTTTATAGGCGATATCGAGGATGGAAAGCGTTATCCTTTCGGAGTATACACCAAAGAGGAATCAGATGCAAAGTATGCAGTTAAGCAGACCGAGGCAGACCTTGCAGCTCTCACAGCCAGAGTGGACGCTCTGGAATACAAGGACATTGCAATTAATAGCTTTAATGCTGCTCCGCCTGTTTCTGAGATAGGCAGCAGTCAGACTATCACGCTTGCATGGAGCTTGAACAAGCAGGCTACACAGCAGAACATCAACGGCACTCCTGTCGAAGGAAATACAAAGCAGTTTATAGGCGTGTCAAGCGATCAGGTGTATACACTGACCGCTACAGACGGCAACACAAGTGCAAGTATGAGTGTGAGAGTAATATTTGCAAATCAGATATATTATGGTGTTGCTGCTGATACATCCGACTTATCTGGATTATTCAAGGTATTAAGTAATGATGCCGAAAGAGAGATAACTGTTAATGCCGGGGAAGGCGAGTATATAATATATGCCCTGCCTGTAAGACTTGGCGCTGTAAAATTTTATGTTTCAGGATTTGAGGGCGGATTTGAAGAACCAGTTGTCAGATCTGTTACAAATGAGAGCGGATACTATGAACAGTATCAGATCTATCGTAGCACAAACGCTAACCTCGGTGAAACAACTGTCGATATAAAGGAGGTGTGATGTATGCCAGTAAATATCATAGATACTCTGAAACCCAAAAATAACGGAACATTCCCTGTTGTTGAAGCTATAGATGTAGCAGTCACCAAAACAAAAAGGCTTCCTGAGGTGCTTGACTCAAAAGCTACCACAGAAGCACTTGAACACACAAATACTGTTGTTGCTTCTAAAGCGAGTACAGCTGATTTAAATGCAGCAGCAAATAACCTGCAAGCTCAGATTGATGCAATTGTTGCTCCTGCGACTCAGGAAGCAGAAGTTCAGAATTCAAGAGTAGGTGTTAATGGCACATCTTACAGCACTCTAAAAGAAAGACTTGACACAGAGAATGTCGACCTTAAAAATGCTTATAGTCAGAACATCTTTGAAGTCATCTCAACATCTGAACGCAGTCATAATGACCGTACTATCAACGAGTTAACATTCAGCTGGATTGATTACAAGACCTGCCACATAACAGGAAACGGAAACGGCACAGTTCAAACATATCCTATATATATTGACAATACAAAGCTGCCGTTTAATATGAGCGCAGGAAAAACATATTTGCTCAATATCAAGGGCGCTGTCAATTGTCATGCTGATATTTTTACAGTTAACGTTTCGGGCGGTGAGAACTGGCGCAGCGACTATACTAAAATCAAATCATCAACTTTCATAACAATTCCGGCAGATGCAGTTGGCCTGTTTTTCAGAATAGGCGCTTGGGGCATCACTTCAGCGATTGATGAGACTCTTGAGATATCAATTGTTGCAGTGCCTGATGAGCTGATACCGATCGTGCTTAATCGATATGTATCGGTGTCGGAAAGAACTTCATTTGATAGCCTTAACGACATATCCGACTCATGCGTTGTATTTATAAGCTCGGATCACGATGAGCCTTCAATACCTGATGCACCGATTTTTCCAGCATATGCTCTAACGATATGCTACAGTGAACTTATCAAGCTGCAGATTCTGTATCCATATAACAATGGAGTTGACAAAGCCGTTTACAGAAACTGCAAACGTGGAACTTGGTCATCGTGGACAACATTTCTCGATGAAAAAGATTTTCCTAAGTTAGTGCAGAGCTTAGGTGTATATGCTTTCGATGATGCAGATAAGATAAATGTCAACAGCATTATATTTGTTAGCTCGACTGCCGGTCAGCCGACGATGCAGAATACTCCTGTTTTTCCATGCTGGGTAGAGACAGTTGGAGTCGAAACTAATCTTTCAAATATTGCATCGCAGGTTTGCTATCCATATGACGACGCTAAGAAACTTTATCGTAGAGTAAAAAAGCGCGGAACCTGGTCGTCATGGAGTGAAATCAGCGGTGAAGGCGGCGGAACAGTAACGATTGAGCAGGAAGTAAGCAGGGATACATACAATAATACTTATAATATCACTACCTCACCTGTTATAACGACTGACTCTAATGGTTGGCTGCAGGCTGTTGATACTGATACTGAGTCAGAGACAGATAAAACGGATATGACTGGCGCTATCATGTCAATGCTGAATGATACTGGCTACTGCCATCTTTCTGAGGGCATCTTCTATGTCAGTGGTGGAATTGACCTTCCAAAGGGAGCAACGCTCGAAGGCTGTGGCAAGAATACAATAATACGTCTTCTGAGCAGCGTTGAAAGCGGATATATATGCAGAGTTAAGGAGTATGCCACAGTAAAGGGTATCACATTTAGTGGCGGATATGCTCAGGGTGATATCTCAACACCTGATATAGGCGGCAGAAAAGGTATTATTGCTATCGGTAATCGAGATGGACAGACACCCTCAATAACGCCTGCCACCATTAAATGCTGTCAGATATCTAACTGTTGGTTTGAAAATCTTGATAGCGGTATTTACGGCTATAATTCGGGTGGCGGACTCAATGAAGGCCTTGTTGTCAGTGACTGCTACATCACCAGATGCAAAGCAGGCATCAACCTGGATTACTGGGTTGAATATTGTAAATTCACAAATGTTGTTACATTCCAGTGCTATTATGCTTGCATCAATAATGGCGGAAATAATACTTTCACAGCGTGTACTTTCCACGGTGTTATCGGAATGTACATCGATAACTCGGCAGGATCTAAAACAAATATTGCACACGGCTCGGTTGTAGGCTGCACATTTAATCATATCGACAACATGAACCATCCGGAAACTCTCGGTAACGGATATGCTGTTAAAGTACTTAATGTGCCTTACGGCTTCATTTTCACCGGCTGTCAGATATGGTATGGCAAGGTCTATGTTGAGAGCTCACAGGGAGTACAGTTTTCTGATACTCTATTTGGCGGCTACCCAACTATTGAGACCCTTGGCGAGGATACAGTATTCTTCAGCAGCTGCATTTTCCAGAAAGCAGTCGTGAAGTCCCTCTCCAGTCCTGTCATATTCAACAATTGCTACCTATTCAACGGAACTCAGGTAAGCGCATAAGGAGGTATATCATGCTTAAGATATTAAGTTTTGTCGAGGAAATAAATTCTGATACAAAGAAAAAACATATACGAGCTGAAATATCTGTTGCAAGTTCTTCGGAACTTGTGACAGAAACTGAAAACTATGTGTTTGAAGAAGCTTCCGTCGCTTGGAATATTTCAACAGGCAAGATATACGGCTTAACAGGCGGCTCATGGGTTGAGCAGTAAGGAGGCATAATATGAGCGATACATCATTATTACAGGCTATGCTTGCTGCTAAAGCAGTTGGTGGCGGCTCTGGCGGCACAACAAACTACAACGACTTATCAAACAAGCCGCAGATAAACGGCAATACGCTTTCAGGAAACAAGACATCCGCACAGTTAGGTCTTGCCGGGCTTGATTCATCCGGGAACGTTCCAACTGATCAGCTTCCAGTTGTAGGTATACAGAATACATATGGCGTTGTTAAGAATGGTTCATCGGTGACTGGTACAACAGGTTATACTGCTTGCCCTATCGTCAATGGTGTCCCTTATTATCATGATACGACATACACTATACCTTCTGCATCTAATTCAACGCCACAGAAGGAAGGCACAGGCTCTGCTGGATCGAGCAGCTATTATGCTCGTGCAGATCATGTTCATCCATCACGCTTTAAAACAGGAACCATAACCCTTAATTTAAGAAACTTATCATGGACTCAGACGAGTTCAGGACTATATTCTTCAAGTGTTGTATCGGTGTCTGGGCTTTCGAAAATCTATTCTGTATCTATTTACGAAGCAACTGATATCAAAGCTACTGATGTGATACAGCCAAGAATATCATCAAGTTTGACGCAAGTCGGTTTGTATTCTAACGTGAATTCCTTTTCAACTGTGAATTCGAACGTGAAATTGATATGTATAGGTGAGTAAGTATGAATGAAGAGATCAATGCAATAAAAGAATGGGCGCTCTCGACATTCGTTCAAAAAGATGCCTGCTCCGATAGGCATGAGAAGACTGACGAGAAGATTAACACTCTTTTAGTTGACAATGCAAAAATCAACACAAAACTCGCCTTGATTATCTGGGTAGGCGGAACAGCAGCAGGTGCAAGTATAGCAAGTCTTATAGCTTCACTATATGGTGCTATCTTCAAGTGAAAGAAGGTGGCACTCCGTGAGCACTAAATGTTACAATTGTCACGTTGAAGCGGAGTGGCAAAAACGCTATATTCTTGCAGCGCGGCGATTCGACAAATCGTTAAATAAAGCGCTTGCAGTAACTATGATCGCTGTGATAGTATCATTAATATGCATTATTATCACAGCCTTCATGGCTATGAAAATAATCAGATTTATCAACGGATTTGAATATGTGGAAGAAACCACATACTCAATCGAACAAGACGATGAGGGTATAAATACCGCTATAATTGGCGGAGAAAGTAATGAGGTGAATGTATATGGGACAGAAGATCACTGAAAAGAAAAAGAAGTACTGGCGTAAGAAAACAGCAGCAGCGCCTACAAGAGGAATGCACGAGAAGTCCAGCGTGTTTGGCGGCATCTGGCTCAGGGCGGCTCTGATCAGAGCAGTGCGCACAGTGGCTCAGACAGCTATTGCGACAATCGGCACATCGGCGGTATTATCAGACGTAAATTGGAAGGTAGTTGTTTCGGCTTCTGTCCTTTCCGGTATTCTCTCAATACTTACAGCCTTTGCTGGGTTGCCTGAAGCAGATCAGCAGATGTATATTGATACGATAAGTGAGGAGGAGTAATGCATGGGTAATCTTTCAAAACACTTTGACAAGTCAGAGTTCCGCTGCCAATGTGGCTGCGGCGGTGAAAATCCTTCCAAAAAGCTTATTGAACGCCTTGAACAGCTTTTTGAGCTTATGGACGCAAAGTCAATAATCGTTACAAGTGGATACCGCTGCCCACAATACAGCGTAAGTGTAGGCGGCTACAGCTCAGACGCACACACCTGCAATATTGCAGCCGACATCATCGTAAACAAAAAAGACGGCGGTACATACGCAGCTGAGGACATTGCTGAAGCAGCTGAGCGTATTGGCTTTGGCGGTATAGGCCTGATGAACGGTGCTTGTCATGTGGACACCAGAGACTGTGAGTCATACATAAATAGTCACTGGTTTGGTGACGAGCGAGACGGCAGGAATTACATTGAGACCTTCCAGCGTGGCACGGTCTTTCCTGGCGAAAAGAAAGAGGATCCTGCTCCGAAGCTCCGTTCAAAGGAAGAGCTCCTGGCTGAGCTCAAGGCTCTCTACGAAAAATACAGTATATAAATTCACTACTACGATTCACTAAGATACTATGAACAGATTCACCACTTTATCTAACACGGAGTTATCTCAGCTCATCGACGAATGGGTAAGAGGCGAGAGGGACAGAGCTATCATGAAGCGCAGACTGATTGACGGCATTTGCTTTGAACCTCTGGCAGAAGAATTTGAACTCTCGGTAACTCACACATGGAAAATAGTTGAAAAAAATCTCAAAATATTGAATACAAAGGTATAAGAATAAGACCGATTTACTTTATGGTGAATCGGTCTTATTTTTTTTATACTTAAAGTGGTGAATCAATATGTATATATTTTTCAACAACAATCCGCAAGGGCTGAAAATAGGAGATTGCGTTGTCCGTGCGATCTCCGCAGCCATGAACCAGAGCTGGGAGCGCACATACATTGACTTGTGCATCGAGGGATTTATGTATAAGGATATGCCGAATGCTAACTCAGTGTGGGCTTCTTATTTGCATTCTAAGGGCTGGAAACGGCGTTCTATACCTGATACTTGCCCTGACTGCTACACTGTCGCTGACTTCGCTGCTGAGCATCCTGAGGGTGTGTATATCGCAGCGACTGGCAGTCATGCTGTCTGTATCAAAAATGGAAACATCATTGACAACTGGGATAGCTCAGATGAAACAGTGACCTATTACTTTGAGAGGTGATATTTATGCCTTATAATTCATTCATGCCGAATACCTATAATCCATATGTGCAGCAGTATCAGCAAATGATACAACCACAGGTCCAGCCACAGCAACAGCAAAGCAGCGGCTTGACATGGGTACAGGGCATCGAAGGAGCCAAGAGTCACTTTGTGGAGCCGGGGCGCTCTGCTCTGCTCATGGACTCCGAGAGCAACAGCTTCTTTATAAAGTCGGCTGACACTTCTGGTATGCCTTTACCTCTCAGGATATTCGACTATCAGGAAAGAACAGCTCAGCAGGCACCACAACAGCCGACAGCAGCCGTTCACGACACAAGCAGTTATATTACAAGGGAAGAATTTGAAAGCCGTTTAGCGGCAATTACAGCTGTTACAGAAAGGACTGAAAGCAATGTCGAGTGATCTTTTCAAAAGCTTTGGTAAGGACAATAATGTCTCTGCCAATCAGGATCCGAAGGCGGCAGCCATGAGCCGCATGAAGGAAATGGGAATTTCTGTTCCTGAGGGCATGGAAAATAATCCGCAGGCGTTGCTGCAGCACGTTCTGAGCAGCGGCAAAGTACCTCAGAACCGTCTGTCCATGGCACAGCAGATGATGCAGCGGATGTTTAGGCGATAAGCCTTGACATAAATATTACCGGCTATCCTTAAGGAGATAGTCGCTTACCGGGATAATTTCCCGGAGAAAGGAGGCCTTTATGGCACTCACAGATAATAACAACGGAATGGTTATGCCTGTATCGCCTATGTATGGCGGCGGCTTCGGTGGCGGCATGGGCGGCATCGGTTTCGGTGGAGACTGGGCATGGATCCTTCTTCTGCTTGTTCTCGGCGGTGGCTGGGGCGGTTTCGGCGGCTTCGGCATGGGCGGAGCAGGCGCAATGATGGGTATGGGCATGATGGGTATGGATTATCTCTATCCTTGGCTCAATAATTCCGAGCACATCAGTGACGGATTCAGAGACCAGCAGCTCAGCTCGCAGATTTCTAACATCTCAAACTCAGTAACAAGCGGCTTTGGCGACGTTCAGAACGCTCTCTGTGCAGGCTTCGGAAACGTGCAGAACTCTCTCTGCGGCGGCTTTGCAGGCGTGAACGCAAGCATTAACGGCGCTCAGAATGCTATTGCTCAGCAGCTGTACACAAATCAGATCAGCGACCTCGAGCGCAGCTTTGCAGCTCAGACAGCTAACACTCAGGGCATGACAGCTCTTCAGGCTCAGCTCGCTAACTGCTGCTGCGAGAACAGAGCAGCTACAGCGGACCTCAAGTACACTGTTGCGACAGAGAACTGCCAGGATCGCTACGAGGCAGCCCAGAATACACAGGGCATTATCTCAGCTATCACAGCAGGTATTCAGAGCCTTAAGGACGATCTTTGCGCTGACCGCCTTGAAGCAGAACGCAGAGAAAACCAGAACCTCCGCACACAGCTTTCAATGGCTCAGCTGGCAGCTTCACAGAACGCTCAGACTGCAACAATTCAGGCAGGCCAGAGAGCGCTTGCAAATGAAGTTGAGCAGTATGTGGCTCCTAAGGCAATCCCTGCATACGTTGTTCAGAATCCTAACTGCTGCGCACCTACCGGCTGCGGCTGCGGTTCGTTCTGAGTAAGGCGGTGACGATATGGCTGCAGAATATCTTGCTAACGCAGTGCAGGACGTGTCTCTGAACGCTCCTGTCAACTTTACAGCATCTATACCTTGCACCAAGGGATATGTATATCACGAGGATGAGACAGGTATTTTTATTCTCAGAGGTATCACCTGCGGACAGTGCTTCGCAACATACCAGGTAACATTCAACGGTAATATCGCTATTCCTGAGGGCGGTACAGTAGCGCCTATTGCTATAGCTATCACTGTCAACGGAGAGCCGAGACTGACAAGCAGAGCAATTTTTACGCCTGCTGCAGTTGAGGACTTCGGCAATGTTACAAGCACGGCAATTATTAAGGTTCCTCGTGGCTGCTGCTTCTCGATTTCCATCGAGGCTGTACCGGCTACAACGGATCCGACAGTAACGCCTGCTCCGGTAATCGAAGTACAGAACGCAAACCTTGTGATTGACCGTATCGCCTGAAAGGAGGATAAGAATGAATAGAGAAATCGAAACATTATACCAGCTCTGTGAGACTATCAACATCGAGCTTGATGAGTATAATAAGAAGATCCAGAATGCAAACGGCAAGATGAACATGAGTGATCTCGAAGTAATCGACAAACTCACTCACACTCTCAAGAGCATAAAGACCACCATCGCCATGATGGAAGCGGAGGACAAGGGCTACTCAGGCCATTACTGGGACGGCCGTTATTATTATGACGGCGAGACCAGCATGGACGGCGGTTCAAGCAATCGTGGCTCCTACGACGGCAGAAGCTACAGAGGATCCTATGAGGACGGTCCAAACGGCTCTTATGGTCGTGGCTCTTATGCGAACCGTGACCGTATGGGAAGATATGCTGAACGCTACAGCAGAGCCGATGCAAACGAGGACTTCAAGCGTGAACTTGAAGAAGCTATGGCGAAGGCTCCTGATGAGCAGTCCAGGAAGAAGATCGAGAAGCTCATGGAAGAAATGAAATAAAAAATATCCCCTGTCTAATCGGCAGGGGATTATTCTATTATAATAAGTACAGGGGAAATGTCGTGTCATATGCCATGTCATATTTCACTTCAAAAACCTTGTTTTTGAGTTAAAAAACCTTAACTTTGAGTTAAGGTAAATTTATTTTGTATAATAAGAAAAGCCCGATATTCCGTTAAATTCACGAAATATTGGGCTTTGACACTTGGCGCGGATTGAGAGATTTGAAAACTCACTCTTTGCCCTGAGATTGCCTATTAATCTTCATTCGTGTCATATTTCGTGTCATATATCTCGGAAAACGCCTTTGAAACTGTGTCAGCTACTTCCTTTTCCTTGCTTTGATAGAGGTGCTGGTATATGTCCTTGATCATGTTCGGAGAGGACTGGCCGAGTCGCTTCATGGCATACTTATCAGGCACTCCCTTGGCCAGCATCATGGAAGCGTTGCCGTGACGCTGCTCGTGCATGGTGAAGTGTGGAAGTCCGTTCTTTTCACAGAGCTGGTCGAACTTCCTCAGGACGGAGCTCGGCAGCATCGGAGAGATGAATTCACTTGTATGCTCCGCACGGTCCAGACGTTCCTTCAGGATCCCATCTACTTCTATCACTCTGGTGCTCGCTTCGGACTTGGTGCTTTCCTTGTAGACATACTTGTTATGTTTATCTGGGACAACAGCAGCGTGAATGTTGAAGCTCTTTCCGTCGTAGTCTGACCACTTCAAGCCTGCTATTTCTGACTGACGCATACCCAGGGTGACGGCTATCGTCACCGGGAGCTCGACGGACGTTCCTTCAATCATGTGCAGGATAACGGCTATTTCTTTTTCGTTTGGTATCCTACGGTCAGACTTTTGTATTTTTGGCAGCAGAACGCTTGCGAAATCGAGCTGTATACGCTCCTGACGGAGTGCGGCAGTAACTAACCCGTACTGGCTCTTGACGCTCTTAGGAGCGTATTTCTGTGCATTCTGAGATACCCAGAACTGCAAGTCTTTTTCTGTCAGGAGCCTAACCTTTTTCTCGCCGAAGTCGCCGAGGGCGTTATTCAAGATGATGTAGTATCCTCTGATCGAGGACGGCGAGAGCAGAGCTTCCTTGCTCTCGATGTATTCTTTGACAAGCTCATATATAGTTTTCTGAGAGGAGACCGTTCTTTTCTTACGGCCTGCCTGCCATTCCTTTGCCAGGAATTCGGCTTCGTTCTTGCCGGCCTTGCCTGGAAGCTTAGATGTGAACGACAAATACTTCTTAGACTCATTGTCGTATACTCTCACTCGCCAGGAGCCAGACGGCAGCTGCTTAGCCTTTGCCATAAGATCACCTCACTGCTCTGTAGTCATCTCGACCGTTGAAGTGCTTTCGCTTGTATCGCTCTTAGCGTTTGGCTCGTAGAAGTAGACGAATAAACCTCCGATGATAAGCAGAATAAGTATGCATACTAATGGTGGAATCAACGGCTGATTGCGTTTACAAAAGGGGCATACAGTAGCTTTTTTATCAATAAGCTGCTTGCAATACCGACATTTCTTGCAATACTTTGGATCAGGATTATCTTTATACACATAGTTCTGAGGTTGACGATGTGCCATAATATCACTCCTTTTTCAACATAAAAATGCATTTTTTCACAATTTCTCACATTTGCATGAATAATATGCTATGATATAACCAGAGGAACAGCATAAGAAGCGGTATTGCTGTTATACATACTATCATCTTAATACTACGTCACACTACAATTCTAATAAGTCTGTCGCTCCGTTCCTCTGCGGAGCGATAATTTTATAATAAGAGGATGTGCAGAAAATGTCGAGAGAAGAACGAACAGAAAGAATTATAAGGCTCCTGGAGGAGTACGGAATTATTGATCCTCCAGACCATCAAGATAACCCTCCGCCTTCGCAGCAAACTTCTCAAACTGGTCGTCAGGAAGGGAATTAATACGATTTATAACATCGCTTCTATCTTGTTTGATAGGAGCGATTTCTTTTTTATTATCTTCCCAGCCCATAAGATAAGATGGAGTAGTTCCGAGAGCTTTAGCAAGTGCAACAACCATAGATTGATACGGATCTCTTTCGCCTGATTCAATTTTTGCAATTGTTGACCTTGATTTATATCCAACAGCTAAAGCAAGCTCATCTTGTGTCATACCTTTTTCTGTCCTTAATTTATATATTTTTTCTCCTATAGTCATGGTGTACACCTCCTTACACATTATTATAACATTTTTTCTTTATTACGTCAACAAAAGTTAACGCTTATGCAGTGACAAAAAGTCAACAAAAATTAACTTGCGTATTTGTGCAAAAGATAGAATTAATAATAATATGTAAACAAGTGTTGACAAATAGTCACGCAAGTGATATACTGATTGTGTTGACAAATAGTCACACAGAAATGGAGGTGAACGAATGACAGATAGTGTTTTACTTGCTTCCAAGATTAAGGAAAATGGCTTCACTTGTGCAACAATTGCACAAGAATTAGGCATAACTCGTCAGGGACTCTGGAAAAAAATTAATAATCGTTCAGAGTTTAAACAGACAGAGATTGAAAAGCTTTCTCGTTTACTTAATCTTGATGCAGAAGTCGGCAATAAAATTTTTTTTAAATTTGATGTTGACTAAATGACAACATTCAGAATGGAAGGAGTGAATAAAAGTGACAGTGACAGAAGAAAGTAGAAAATGCATTGAAAAGGGTTTCTCTTACATACAGCCGTATAGGCTCGCTGAGATAACCAAGACAGCTCATAAAATTGTTGACCTTCTTATGCAGAACGGTGCTGTTGGTCTCTCTTATGAGGATATGCGAGTGTGCATGGAGATAGTTGATGCCGTTCTGAGCAAGGGTATTACTGAAAAGAAAAACGCTAAAACTGATAATGACTCAGAATATGAATATGAAGATAAAATAGCAATTTACAAGTACCGCACTGCTCTCCATATGTCGCAAGCACAGCTTGCAAAACTGGTGGGAGTCGTTCCATCAACTATTAATCAGTATGAAAATGGGGTGAGAAAGCCTGACATTGTAATGCTGAAAAAGCTGGCGCAGGTACTGCACACGACAGTTGACGAACTGTTAGAGCCTATCGAGTGCGACAACTGAAAGGAGATGATTAAGTGAAGGCGGCCGAAAGACAGAAGGATCACCAGCGACTCTTGAATAATCTTAAGCTGATTCAGAAGAGCTATAATGTCTCGGAGCTTTCGGATCTGCTTGGTATTTCCAAACCTACATGGATTGCAAAGATGAAAGAGCCCTGGCGAAAGTTCAGCTATGATGAATTCTACCTGATAGCACAGTATTGCAGGATAGACCTCATGCAGCTGATAAGTGGAGAACTAAAAATCAGATAGGAGAAAGAACATGAGCGATATGACTTATTATTTCCTGGCATTTATTCTGATAGCTGCTTTGATAGCTGTTGAAGTTGTTTGTGCTCAGGAGTTCAGGAAGAAGCTCAAGGAACGCTCAGCGGAGCGCACTGAGCAGCGTAGAGCAGCAACACGGCCAAGGATATACAAGGAAGTACACGACAGCTGGACTAAGGACAGAAACAGAAGGAACTTATGGAGCACAGTTGAAAAATAAGGAGGTAGACAAGGTGTTACTTACAGATGCTGAATCAGGCGTTGTATTCGAGATCGATGCAACGGCACTCAGAGAAATGCACACGCGACACGGCAGCAGCGGCGACTATTCCGAAGTTAAAACTGACTTCAATATTTTCAAAGTCAAAGAAGATGTCGCTTATATATGTAAGCTTGCAAACAAGGAGAAGAACCATGAGTGATAGGAACAAAGCTGAATGGATTCTTGCTAAATTAGCTATGATTCATCGGCCTGCGGCACTTCTGAACGTTGAGTGTATACTTGACAAAGCTGGCGGCAGGCTGGACTACTATTATTTTTGGTTAGTAAAAGGAGGTAAAACTAATGGATATGAAACCTGATGAGATAGTTGTACGGTATAGGCAAGCAAAGGAGAAAGGCAAACAGCTGAATATCCTTGCACAACTGAACGCCTGCTCCGTCGATGATATCGTGAATGTACTCGTAGAGCATGGCGGCTACAAGCTGGACAGACTCAGCCGTTCACGTGGTAAGGCTAAGCTTCTGAAGAATGAAGAAGCTGATAAGATTGTTGCTAACCTGAGCGGTAAGCGGATAGAATCGGATCCTGAGGCAGCAGCTCGCAGTATAATGAGCCGTAAAGAACAGGCTATTAAGAAGATTATGGATGAACAGCTCGAGAAGGCAAAGAATATTATTCCGATTTTTACAGCTCCTGAGGTTAAGGATCCAGAGTCTGAGAAGATACCACCGGTTGTACTACGTGCGTTGAAAGCTGGCCTGGAAGATCTGACCAGCGAAATTGAAGCGAGAAGGGACCGCATTGAAGAGCTTGAAGCAGAGATCGCTGAATTTGAGAAGGACATCGCTGCTCTGAGAGCATGGGAGGAGGAGCATACGTGACCGAATACGAAAAATCCAAGTATGCCGAGTATTCTAAGGAACTTGAACGCATCCGCAAGAAGCTGGCCGAAGCTGAGTACAACTATCAGAGCACCGGCTCCGCAAGCACTTACAGAACCATTCACAAATATGAATCGCTGGAAGATGTATATATGCTTGCCTTAGGTGCTTTAAATGGCAATTGTAGACGTTGTGGCTCTACAGAGCGTCGTGTGAAAACGCTGCTCGACAAGTATAAGGACGATGATATTATGATAAAATCATCAGTTATCCGTGATGATCTGATAGACATTTGTCCCGAAGCAACGATAGGAGGCAATCATGGATAAGATTCACGGACAGAAATATATGTTTTGCCGTCACGAACTTCTTATGCTTGTTCAGGCAATCGATAAGCAGGTCCTGCGACTTGAATATGAAGTTGACGAAGACGGCCAGGAGACGGTATACATAGTATGGCTTCAGAGCTATGGCGAGTACAGGAAGCCTATAAACGTTACAGCTGACAGCCTTGCAGCAATGGCAAGGGATGTTCTTAAATATTTCTAAGGAGGTAAAACATGGCAAAGTTATTTGAAATCTCAAACGAGTTTGCAGCTCTTTTCGACAACTACGAGGAGCTGATGGAGACAACAGAGGAAGAAGACAAGGCAGACATTGAGCAGGCATGGTTTGACACTCTGACCGGCATCGAGGGTGAGTTCGAGACCAAAGCCGAGAGCGTTGCACAGTACATCAAGCAGCTGAGCTCGGAAGCTGAAGCTATCAAGGCAGAAGAAAAGAGCCTTGCTGCAAGACGTAAGGCAAAGGAAAACAGTGTAGCACGAATGAAAGACTACCTGAAAAACTGCATGGATGCAGTGAATCTCAAGAAAATTGAGACAGCAAAAGCTAAGATCAGTATCCGGAACAATGCTGCTACGCTTAAAATCGACGATGAGCAGGCATTTATACAGATGCTTGAATCATCCGGCAGGACGGAGCTTCTTAAGTATGCAGCTCCTGAGCTGAAGAAAACAGATATCAAAAATCTTATGAAGACAGGCGAAGAGTTCACCGGTGCTTCTCTGGTGGCTTCGGAATCTCTCATAATTAAGTAAGGAGTGTAGAAATGAGTAGAGTAATATGTGTAGCCGGTGAGTCCGGCAGCGGAAAGACGACATCTTTAAGGAATCTGGATCCTAAGACAACTTACATCTTCGACGCTGATAAGAAGGGCCTTTCATGGAAGGGCTGGAAGAAACAGTATAATGCAGACAATAAGAACTATTACTGCTGCGATGATCCTGAGCAGATATATGCTTATCTTATCGGTGTCGCTCAGAAGCGTCCTGATATCAAGGTAATAGTTATTGACACAATCGGCAGTATCATGGTAGCCGACGAGATGAGACGCATGAAGGAAAAAGGCTTCGACAAGTGGCAGGATCTAGCACAGTGCATCTGGCGCATCGTCGATGTTGCATATATGCTCAGACCTGATCTGACGATCATCTTCATGGCTCACACTCAGACCGAGCGTGACGACAGCGGCTATTTATTTACCAGGATAAAAACCAGCGGTAAGAAGCTGGAAAAGATATGCCTTGAAAGTAAGTTTACAACGGTCCTGATTGCCAAGTGCAAGGACGGCGAGTATGTGTTTGAGACACACGCCAAGAACAGCACGGCCAAGTCACCAATGGGACTGTTTGAGCAAGATGAAATTCCAAACGATATCACTGAAGTTATTAAGGCTCTTGAAGCCTATGAAAACGAGGAGGAATAATCAATGATTAAGAAGTTTAGTGACTATGACAGCATTCAGATATATGAAGGCGGTGCAAGCATCGAGCCGGGCGGATATGAGCTGCAAATAATCGGTGCAAAGGTAGAAAAGTTCGATAGCTGCGAGATCCTTAAGGTTGCGTTTGATATCATCAACAACGAGCAGTATGCAGGCTTCTACAGCACGCGTTTCAAGGCTGCTAAGGCAACCAACAAGGACGCTAAATGGAGTGGCATCTTCGATGTATTCATTCCTAAGGACGACGGATCCGAGAAAGACGGCTATACAAAGACAGCGTTCAAGCGTTTCATCACTTCCGTTGAGAGATCTAATGAAGGCTATGTCTGGGACTGGAACGAGCTGAGCCTTAAAGGCAAGATGTTCGGCGGCGTATTCGGAAGAGAAGAGTTCAAGACAAAGGACGGCGATTATAAATTCGCTACAAAATGCAGATTCCCTCGTAGCATAGAAAGCATAAGAAGCGGAAACTTCACAATCCCTGATGACAAGCTGCTCGACGATAAGAAGAAAAACGATGATCCTTATACTGCTTCACTTGCGAGCATGGGAAACGCTTTTCAGACTCCTGATCAGCTGGCAGCTGGCAGTGATCCAACGTCTTACGGTGACCTCAACGACTTTGAAGTAATCCTTGGCGATGGCGATGTTCCATTCTAATTATTCTCTCATAAATATATTTGAGAGAAGGTGATAGTATTTTTAAATTAACAAATGAGCTGGCTCAGGCCTGCTATGATAAAGACAGCATTAAAGCTAAGGCAGAAGCTGTTGTTGATGTTCTCGAGGACATCGCATATAACAGTGGCACACAGGAAGCGCTGACGGATAATCTGACAGCGCTTCGGAACGCTGCGAAGCGCTCGGGACAGTTAGAGATATTCAATAAGTGTCTTGATGCCGCCAAGAACGGCGGTGTCAAGGCTGAGGATATGAACGGTCTTGAATGGCGGTATCGTTATAATTTATCCGACTTCACCGACACTGAGGATCCTTACAAGGAAGTGTTTGATCAGCCGACTGCGTTCCTGAGACAAAGAGCTCTGGAACGCATCAGCATTGAAGCTGCTCGATGTGGCTGCAGGGCATTCAAGAAGATGTACAAGTCTTACGAGAATGGCCTGAGACGAGTTAACGAAAGCCGTTTGACACTGCTGAATCCTTCGGACTTCCCGGGGCAGCCGCTGGAGCTCGAGTGTGGTGAATGGCACTGTGACAGCAATGGTGTATCGAAGATTATGCGAGATCGTGAAGAGTACGCTTGCTTGCACGGCATCATGCCGGTGGAACGCCTGGTTAATATAGACACCAACGAGGAGAAGCTCCGCATTGCATTCTATAAGGGCAGATACTGGAAAGACTTTATTGCAAGCAAGAGAGACCTATTCGACAGCTCGAAGATTATACAGTTCTCCGCTCTGGGTGTATCAGTAACATCGAAGTCGGCGAAGCTGCTCTCTGAGTACTTATGCGACATCGAGACTCTGAATCCTGATCTGATACCAGAGACAGAGTCAGTCGGAAGGCTCGGATATATTGGTGACGGCTCTCAGTTCTCACCTTATGTTGATGATCTTATCTTTGACGGAGACGCAAATTACCGCAGTATTTACGGTGCTATATCTGAGAGTGGTGATTATACCACATGGCTCACAGAAGCTAAGAAATGCCGCAAAGAATCACTCACAGCACATATTATGTTAGCTGCTGCATTTGCAAGTCCGTTACTTAATAAGCTTGGCTGCCTGCCGTTCTTCGTTCATTTATGGGGCGTTGAATCTGGTACCGGTAAGACCGTCGCTCTGATGCTTGCAGCGTCAGTCTGGGGCAATCCTGATATAGGACAGTACATACAGACGTTTAATTCAACGCAGGTATCCTGCGAGCGTACAGCCGCATTCCTGAACAATATTCCACTTTGCATCGATGAGCTTCAGCTCAGCAAGGACTCACACGGGCACAGCAAGTTCGATGTGTACCAGCTGGCTCAGGGTGTCGGCCGTGGCCGAGGCAACAGATCAGGCGGTATTGATACGGTTCCGACATGGAGCTTGTGTATTCTCACAACAGGAGAGTCTCCGATAGTTCAGGCTTCAGCAGGAGCAGGAGCTGTCAACAGAGTAATTGACATCGAGTGCAGAGCTTGTGAGAGCGTTATTAAGGACGGCTTCACAACGTCTGCGATCGTAAAGCAAAACTACGGGTTCGCAGGCAGGAAGTTTGTGGAAGCGCTCACCGATGATGTGATCGCAGATGCGGCAATCAGATACCGAGAACTGTTCAAGATCCTGTCAAGCGGTGACTCGACAGAGAAGCAAGCAATGGCTGCTGCAATGCTTCTGGTAGCTGATGAGCTGGCTGATAAGTATATCTTTAATACAGGCGAAGTTCTGACCGTCGCTGATATTACAGGCTTCCTGAAAGACAAGTCCGAGGTATCGGCAGGACAGCGAGCTTATAACTTCCTCTGCGACTATATTGCAATGAATCAGGCAAGGTTCTTGAAGCCGGACGAAAACAACGGCGAGATCTGGGGCAAAATCATGGAGGATAAAGTCTGGATCAACGCTTCCAAGCTTACAAAATGCCTGAGCGATGAAGGATATTCCAAGACGGCGACTATAAGCTGGATGGACAGCAACGGCTTGCTTGAATACAACAAAAGCAGCAGCGATCGTCACAAGACGGTAAAAACATCAGTTTACGGAATCCGCAGCCATTATTATATCCTGCGGTTACCGCTGGAAGACAGAGCCGACGAGCTTGTCGGTGAAGAAGTTGATTTATTATAAAGTTCCCACATTTGTGGGGCATGAGAAAAGCCGCTATACAGCGGTAAAAACAGTATATTTTTGAAGTGCCCCACAAACACGGGAACATATACCCAAAAATATATAGAGTATATACTTAGTTAAGTATATATGTGATATACCTATAGCAATGCGCGAATTTGTGGGGCTGTGGGGCATACAGTCAACAAACGGCAATATTTAGAAGAAAACGCGCTCCCCACCACCGTGGGGCAAGCGTGGGGAAAGTGAGGGAAAACGGCATGGCACGAACTACAGATTTATCGGGAGTAAAATTTGATGAGGTACAGGTGATTGAACGTGCTGTTGAAGATATTTGCTTCAAGAGTAAAAATGCACACTGGCTTTGCAAATGCTTGGTTTGCGGTGCGTTATTCAAAGCTGCGACATATGAGCTCACTTCTGGTAAAAAATCATTTTGTGATAAATCACATAAAAGGAGGTAAACAATGGCAGTAATTAAATGGGACGGTGTCACCGATGCAGATCTGATATTGAAAGCTCTGCTGTTCTTCATTGACGAAGAGGACGAAGAAAAGGCACTCAAAACATCATACGGCGATTTTGGGAAATACCTGCAGAAGATGTACCGTGGAACCGGAGCAGGCAATGGTGATATCAGCGTCGAGAGCTTCAAAGGCAATCCGAGAATAACGCTCAAGAAGAAAAATGTATCATATCAGCTCACCTGGAACAAGGCTGCTAAGCTGCTGCACAAACACCTGCACGAGAGGAACAACAATGAAGCTTCGTGAATACCAGGCTGATCTTATCGGCAAGATACGACTTGCTATACTGCACGGCAGTAAGTCAATCGTTTCTGTTCTTGGCTGCGGTGGTGGTAAGTCAGTCATTCAGGCAGAGATTGCACGATCAGCAACGGCCAAAGGGAACCGTGTTCTCTTCCTGGTACACCGTAAGGAGCTGTGTGAGCAAATAACAGGGACGTTTACAGCTCAGGGTGTGGATATGAGCCTTTGCTCAGTGAGTATGGTCCAGACGGTGAGCAGGCACATTGACAAGCTGCCGGAACCGAGGATCATCATCACCGACGAAGCACACCACAGCACAGCAGCTTCATACAAGAAGATCTATGCAGCATTCCCAGATGCTTGCAGGCTTGGATT
>Ga0326513_10001264_pt1 | contig 20395 bp, 10 predicted proteins | sample 2_2465_0518_D_FD_203654 | JGI IMG/M metagenome (GOLD analysis project Ga0326513, IMG submission 203654) | Bovine rumen microbial communities from UC Davis, California, United States - 2_2465_0518 | ecosystem: Host-associated > Mammals > Digestive system > Stomach > Rumen | place: USA... | reverse complement strand
GGGAAACATTTGGGAAACATTATGAGCATGTACTGCACATTCTGCACCCGATTTCCTCAAAATATCCGACCATTTTTGCCACTTAGACTACTTTTCGATATTTTAATTGTTAAACACTACTGTTAGAACACAGATTGCATTACGACTATACAGCACGTTCTGCAAATTTTGCTTACAAAATTAATAATTTCTCATGACTTTACGGTCGTTTTGCACGTTTTTCTTGCAGAACGTGTCTGTTTTTAATATAAATTAAGGTAGAAAAGACAACCAGTCACCAAATTTTAGTTTCGATTAAAAGAAAAATGGATGGAATTCAATGCCATAAGTTTAGGTTTAAGTTTAGATGTTCTTATATATATAATAAGGTATCGTAAACCCAAATCAAGAGATTGAAGGTTTATGTTTAAGTTTAGAGAGGCATGTATATATACATGGGTAAACGTAAACCTAAACTTTGCTGAATGAAATGACTTGATGTTTCCCCAAAATCACATTTTTCTTTTTACTGAAGATGAACCAATTTATACTCTCCCCTTCTCATCCCACTTTCCTTTTAACTGAAAACCATTATATAGTCATGAAATAACATTTTAAGTTTGCTTCTGCATCATTAAAAGAAACTCGCCAAAATGCATAAAATCTGCAAATCGGCGAGTTATCGTTGTCCTTTTCAATATGTCGAAGCACGTGCAGATGTAAAATACCACCTGCCTACTTCTTTGGAAAGGTTGAAATGAAGCTGCAACCGCCAGGTATGACGGCCACCTCCAAAAACAGCTGCAGTAACACGACTGCGACCTGTCAGCGTAGCATGATTACCGCTGACTTTGATCTCCATCTGCTCATGCTCTGCCGAATAATAGTTGAGCGTACCGTTGGCGATTGACTGGATATACACCTGCTTTGACTGTTGCATCCCCGTCATGTGGGTCAGCACAAAATCATCGGCATGGACACGATTCAGTGTCACCGTGTCCTTAGCAACCATAGCCTTATACATTTCCCTATAGAGAGTTTCTATCTGTTCTTCTTCCGTCTTTGCTTGCATAATCATTGCCGTCATTACAAAAAGCAGTATCGTGAATACATTATCTTTTATTTGCCAATATCCAGTCCAACTGCTGGCGATTGGTGACGTTGCTGGTCCAGTGCTCGTTGACGGGGGTGATGAGGCTTTCCTTCTCACACTTCAGCAGGTTCCAGACAGCATAACTCGTGGTGGGCGGACAGGTGTTGTCGTTGTAGCCCCACGTCATGTAGGTCTTGGCCTTGATGTAAGGTGCAAAACAGCAGACATCAAAGTAGGGCAACGTCTGCAAGTGTTGGGGAGTGAGGAAGCCTTCTGCTTTCGAGAAATGGGGATAGCCGTGGGTGCGACCTTCCTCGGCGGCAGCCGCCATATCGCTGAGTGCGGGGTGGTTGGCCACACAGAGCGTCACACGAGGGTCGAGGGCTGCGGCTATGAGCGACAGGGCGCCACCCTGACTGCCACCCTGGGCAATAACGTTCTTGCCGTCCCATTCAGGCAACGAGCAGAGGAAGTCGATGCAACGGACAAGACCCAGATAGACGTGCTTCATATAATAATGGTCGCGACTGTCGATGCCCTGATAGAGATAGCCCTTCTCACGACCATCGAAAGCAGAGCGCACGTCGTTGAAATAAGACTCAGGCATCAGCGGGTTCATACCATGAATCTCGGTGATGAAGCGGATAACGCCGTTCTCCGGATAGTAGTCACGCGAATTGGGTTCCTTGATGGTCTTCACACCAGCCCCTGGGGGACAAAGCACAACGGGGTGGCAGCCTGCCTTAGCGTTCTTCGGCATCATCAGCAGGCCGTAGAGTATCTGATGCTGACGGTTCAGGTCCAGGCGCACGAGGTAGCAGTCGGTCTTGTCGGTGGTAAACTCCGGACAGGGTGTCTTCGTGAACTTCAGTGGATACTTGGCCGCCTCCTTCAGGTTGTCCTGCCAGAACTGCCAGAAATCCTTTGGCACCTTGGTGTAGGGCACAATCTTCTCGGGCGAGAAGCCAATCTTCACGTGATGCTGATAGGTGGTTCCATCGAGCTTCATCGTCAGACGGATGTCGCGGAAGCAAGGCTTCTTAGCAGTTCCCGCTTTGATGACAGCGCGCCCGTTTTTCAACGTGACAGTACCCTTGGTGTCGGTTTCCATCAGGTCATTGCCGATGGCATACTCCACCACACCGTCACGCGGTATGCCGTACTTATAGAACTGTACCTCGACCGTGGCCTGCTCGCCCGTATTATAGAGCCAGTCGGCATGATTGGGAACGGTCACCCATAGATAGTCACTGCGATAAGGATAGTTTTCGGCTCTGAGGCCGATGGCCGTCAATAGGCCAAGGAAAACGACAAACAGTTGTTTCATGACAATTGAGTTATTATATTCTTATAATCTGCGCTGTATTACCACTTTTGACCACATAGGTGCCAGGGCGAAGCAAGCCTCGGACAACAGCATAGGGCATTTGGACATAGAGGCGGATGCCACCGACCGTATAGACATCAACAAGGGTTTCAGGGGAGATGACGACATTGATGCCACTGGCGATGGCCGTGACGCGCAACTTGCCATCGGTAAGCAGCGTCGAGGCATCCAGTTCATAGCCCACGCCGCCGTCGTCTACTTTCACGATGAAGTCGCCAGAATGCGTGCCGTTGACTTTGTAAACCGTTATCTCATCGCCGACTTGTAAGTGACGCGTGCTGGGAACAGAGACGAGGATGGTGTCACCGTCGTGCTTGAGGTTCCCCAGCACCGTGAGACACGTATTACCTGATGCTCTCAACTGACAGAGCGTAGTGGCGCCCTGTTTCATCGTCAGGTTCTGAAGAGCGGCGGTGCCGGTAATGGCACCCTTGGAGGCAACGGTTATCTCTCCAGTAGTGATAGCAGTTGTCGAAAGGCTACTCAACTCCAGTGTGCCGCCGTTGACGGTGATGGGCGACGTGCTGCCCACGGTCTTCAGCGTCAGTCGGCCCGTACCTTCCTTGGTGACGGCCTTACCTTTGAAGAGTCCCGCAAACGACATGTCGGTATTGAGATAACCTATCTGATAGGTGGTCTGTCCTTCCAGTACACCATCGGTAGCCGTACCCGCTATTGCACCAATCTTCAGCGTAGCCGTCTGCAGACTGCCACTGCCGCTGGCGTAGTGGGCAATACTGGTGGCAGCATCCACCTTCAGCGTAGCCTTCGACATGTCGGTGACATTCGTCATCAATCGCCACTGGCTGCCCGAGGCGGTGAGGGTGCCCTCATAGTCCTTGAAATTGAGACCGATGTCACAGCGCACATATTTCGATACGAGCGTAAGGTTTCCTTTGCCCTTTACGCTACCATTGATTTTTCCACGCGAGGAGCCTACTATCTTGTTGGTGGTGCCTTCCTGTACGGTGACGACATGGTTAAAGGTTGGTACGGTGGATGTGCTGTTCACATCAATCTGATGCACCTCACCACCTGCCAGCAGCATGGGGGAGCCACTTTTGCCAAACGTTGCATTCCATGCTCCCTGGGCCACGATACCCTTTTTCACGATGAGTCCCGCAAAGTTATTCGTACCGCCATAAGAGAAGTTCAGCTGACCGGCACCATCCTTGACGAGGTAGCCCGTTCCACTGACGGCGCCCTTCAGCGAGAGGGAACTGCTGCTCTGGGTAATACGGATGGTGGCAGTGTCGGTAAGGGTCATCTGGCGGTCAGTGCCCATATTGTCCTTCGAGAGAACGAGCGTGCCGCCGTTCAATTGCAGATTGCCTTTGTCGGCAGCGGAACTGCCGAGCGCACTCTTCTGCCCGCCGTCGTAGAAGTTGGGAACGGTGAGTGTGCCACCATTCACGATGGTCTTGCCTGTATAGTCGCTATACTTCATGTTCAGCGTGACGCTGGCATCCTTGTTGACCGTGAGACCGCCCTCGCCGCTGAGTCCGCCCTCACCGCTAAGGGTGTAGGTGCCGCTGTCGAAGAAGACCCCGTTGGTGACCATCATCTCGTTGACAGTGATGCTCTTCTGTGGTGCTTGCGCATTAAAGACGACGACATCGCCAGCCACAAACGATGTTGCATCGGTGATTATGAAATTCTTGGCCTTATAGTCCCATACCTTGCTTTCGCTCCCTGTCCATACGACATTTTCCTGTGGAGCACGAGTCTCATTAAAAACCAAGACGAGATACTTGTTTTCGCGAACCACGAGGTCGTAGTTGATGCCCTCCAGTCCGCGCACTTTTAGTTTCGTCACGTCGCAGGTCAGGTTCCCACTACACTGGGCCAGCACACATTCACCGGTACCCTTGTCTTCAAAACTAATTGTGATGTAGTTTGTACCCTTGAAGGTAAGGTCGCCCTCCACCGAGAGACAATCCGTGCCACGTTTGCTGAATTCCAGATAGACATTTCCGGGTAGCGTCATGCTCTTCTTTGACACCATCTGTTCAGGTGCGAGTCGACAGCCCTCATAGTTTAGGGCACCCTCGAATGTGATGGTATCCTGAAGGATGGCATTACCGCTCAACGTGCCGCGTGCCCGCAGTTCCACGGGACCGGCTATCTCGCCGTTGACGCAGAGCACGCCTTCGCTGATGAGGTTCTTGCCAGTATGACCCAGGTTGCAGTTGAACGTTACCGTTCCCTGCATCGACTTGACGAGCTGGCCATTGCCTGTTGTACCTGTACCATTAAAGGTATAGTCGTGACCACGAGGAGTCATCAGATAGAGCGTGGTTGGTTCATGGTTCACGGTGATTGGTTCATGGTTGTTTCCCTGCAGGTCGAACATCACACTTTTGCCACTGGCCATCTGGTTGCGCACATCGGCTTCAAAAACAGGAGGAAGCGGCGGCAGTGGCATGTCGCCACCCAGATAGAACCCCGTGTTGGGATGCTGGTAGTAGCCACGTGTGGTACAGTCACCGCTGTAGTGCGGGTCTTGCTGCAGGCAGTAGATGCTGTAGTTGGTAGGCATAGCGGTGGTGTAGCCCACAAGTCCTGTACTGCTATTGTCGTTCTGCTTGGCAAGAATCACCTCCTCGCGCCAGTCGCCCATGATGTCACCCATAAAGGCCGGACGTGTACCTGTGCCACCATGAGAAGCCCAGTTGCTCTCCTGTGAGAACTCTACCAGACGGTCACCCAGCACCTTCGACACCATCATATTGGTGCCCCAGCCACTGCCGCCGGGCGAGTTAATCCACTCGCGCTGCAGGTCGCCGTCCCACCAGCAACCTTCATACATCGAGCCCGAGCGGGTCTGCCCGGTCTTTTCGCCCTTGCAGTCATATACGAACTCATCGGCATAGCTCAGTATCTCATAGCCCTTGTGCGAGGCATCCATGTCGAGACAGGTGCCGCGCCCTACATCATAGACAGAGGGCAGATACCACTCCTTGATATGCTCAGTCGTTCTGGCATCGTAGAGACACTGTCCCAACAGAGCGCTCTGCTGAATGGAAAAACCCTCAAGCCCTGGGCGGTCGGGGTCGATGTCGCTGATAATAAAACGGTCGCCGTGGGCCAGACCGGTGGATACGAACCTGCCCTGTGCCGGATTCACCCCGTAACTGCCCGTCCACAACTCGTCGCAGCCGTCGCCGTCGCCGTCCAGGATACGAATCTGGTGGAACTCGGCACAGAGGGGCTGCTTGTCGTTGGCACTCCAGGTATGACTATGGTGCCAGTTGCTTGCAGTCGCGTCAGCCCAGTCAAAATCCCAGGCCAGCACATAGACATGGTGCAGGCCTCCGCTCTCACGGTCAGCACACTCCATGACGAGCGACGGGTGGATGCCGTCGAGGTAGGCTATGCCGTAGTGACCCTCCATGGCCCCATAGCCAAAATTCATGTAACTGCTGCGGTTGTCGCGGCCATAACTGTCGCGGCCGTCGGTCAGCGTGGCGTAGTTGGCTTCAGCATGATATTTCTCCTCGCCTGTCAGCCCATCGATGATGCTGATGTACATGGGCGGGTTACGCTTCGATTGTGTGCGGTAGTCCGTGATACCGTCGCCGTCAGTATCTGCCGTATCGCTGCCACCCGCGTACTTGCCCCAAGCCTCCTGCTGTTTGTTCCAGAAGCGGGTGCCGTCGCTACTACGGATGATGACTTCACAACGACCGTCGCAGTCGATATCCCACGCCACCACCATATCGTTCTGTCCGCTGCAGATATTCACATTCGGCCCCATGTCCACCGTCCACAGCAGTTCGCCCGAGAAGCGGTAGGCCTGAATCTTGTGTGAAGTGGTAGCCGAGTTGTCGCCGCCCTCCTCGCTGTCGGCCGCACCAGCATATAAACGGTCCGCCACCAAGGCATCATATTCGCCGTCGCCGTCGGTATCCATGGGCCAGCAGTATTTCGTGCGATAGTCGTCACGGTGTATCACGTTGTCGTCGAAGTCAATATTCAGCCACACATTGGGCCACGGCTGCGTCTTGTAGAGGAAAGGCTTGCTCATTGGGCCCTCTACACCCTCGGGGGTGATGGCCGTCACGGCATACTCCGTATTGTTTGCCAGTGACGATGGCTTGTAGTTCGTCACCTTCAGCGGCGTGCTGTTCATCTTCGTATATTCCGTCGCACCCTGTGCACGCCTATATACATTATAGGTGGTACCCTCAGGCTCCTGTGCCAGTTTGCGCCACGAGACAAGGTAGCCCGTGCCCCCCGATGAGGTAACGCTACGGCCGCCAGAGCGATAAACGGCCACCACGCCACGGTCTAATGGCTGCCCGAGCCGCTGGGCAAAGAGCGAAGAATGGGAAAGTACGACGAGCATGACTGCCACAACGATATGCGACCATGCCATCAGAGCGTAGAATTTTGATTTCATTGATTTGTAGTATTAATATCGTAGTAGTTTGTTTGTCGGTGCATAGGTAAGAAATTTCTGCGAAACTCATTACCGTTGCGCAGAAAAATGTGTTATTTCAGGAATTTCTCCAGTTGAGTGGCCTCCTCCTGAAACTCCTTGGGCTTGAAGCCATGACTGGCGCCAGGAATGATATGAAGGCGGGCATCCTTGTAAAGTTTCTGAGCACGCTTTGAATCTTCTATCAGCACCACCTGGTCTTTGTCGCCCTGCACGATAAGTACGGGACCACGATATTTGCCGATGATTTTGAAGGTATTCATGCCGTGAATCTCCTCGAAGAAGCGGCGCCCCATCTTCACGCCCCACAGTTCGGTAACTTCGGGGATGTCCGACAGCTTCGGATAGCGAGCACGCCAGTTCTCAGGGATGCAGAGGGCAGGGAATACAAGTACCAGTTGGCTGACAGCATCCTTCATCTGTGCGGCGGTGAGGGCCGACACCAGTCCGCCTTGACTCTCGCCAATGAGTACGACATGCTGGTGCCCCTGGCTACGGAAGTAGTTGACAATGGCGCGCAGGTCGCTCTGCTCATCGAGTATCGACATATTCAGCGTATTGTTGTCCGACCGGCTGTTCACCGAGCCACAAGGAAAATCGAAGACATAGCACTGATAGCCCAACTTCTGCATCACGTCGAAGTAATTGCGGCCATAGTGATATGTGCCGTTGAAGCCGTGGGATATAATAACGATACCATTAGTTTTACCTGAAGGTGTGAATAGCTCGCCATAAATCTGGCGGTCACCATTCTGAATCCAAAGCGGTTTCACGTTCTTGAAGTCCACGAAATGCTTGGCTTGGATAGTCCAGCCTTGATAGCCCTTAGCTTCCCCGCCGAGGAAGGTTTCGGCTGGGGCCGTCTTTCCCTTCAGTTGCCAATCAAGCCAGTCGATGACCAGACGGGCATAGTCGCCTCCAGACCTCTCCTTATACGTGCCGCCATGTCCCGAAGCCGGATGGTTAGCCCACGCCACGGGCACATGACCGATGCGCTCAAAGTCCTTCTTCGCGTTCCCATAGGCCACGTCGCTCTCGCCGCCCGTCACATATAATATAGGTGTGTGCACCTTCGGCAGCGAGGCACGGCTGGCACCGGCCATCTCCATGTCGCCCATGCCGGCATTCATAATCATCAGCGTCTTCAGGCGCGGGTCGGCGGCGTTCCAAAGCACTTGCGCACCACCGCACGAGTGACCTGCGGCAGCAATCTTCAGCGTGTCGATGTACTGATAGTAATTGCTACCCTTGGTATGTGCCTGCTGCAGCATCCAGTCCAGTCCGCGCTTCAACTCGCTCGACACCGTGGGACTCTGCTTGCGGCTGTCGAGATACGCTTCCATCTCGCCGATGGCCATGACAATGTAGCCGTGCGAGGCTATCTCCGTGAGCATTCGTTCGTAGCCCGCGCTGGTGTCCATGCACCCGCCGTTGGCCCACATCAGCAACGGCAGTGCCCCGCAGCGTGCGTGAGCGTATGCCATGTCCTTCGGGCGATAGACCACGAAGTCCTCCGCGCCCGTCTCTTTCACGGCGATGGCCTTGAACATGCCCGAGCCGCCCTCGTCGATGGTCTTGACCGTCGGCGCCTCTACAAATCCCTCCATGATGGCCGTGGGCTGAGCCTTACTGTTGAAGGCGCCCAGTTTATAGCCACCTGGCAAACATTGGGGCTCCCAGTAGAAGACGCCGCGACAGTGACCGTCGGTCTCGGTCTGCGCCTCACGAACGACGCGGGTCAGTTGGCGACGGCCCTCCTCCATCAGTTCCGGGTGCTGCTCATCGACCTCGAAACCAGTCTCCACAATCATCACGTCACAACCGTATTTCTTGCTGCAATAGCGAATATTGCGCATGCAGTCGGTGATAATGCTGTCGGCGTTCAATTCTGGATGGTCTTTACGGGCCCAATAGGGATAGAGCGACATGCCAATTATATCCCACTTGCCGCCATATTTCTTCACGATGTCGAGGTTCCAGTCGTAGAGCGACTGCTTGTGACCGCGATCCAGATGGATGATGACCGTGCTCTCTGGAAAGACCTCCTTCACGGCATCGTAGGCCGCGCCGATGAAGCCCGCGTACTGCTTGGGATTCTTTTCGATATGCCCCATGGGCCAAAGCATGCCGTTGGCCGTCTCGTTGCCCACCTGTACCCAACGAGGCGTGATACCGTTCTGCTTCAGCAGGTTTAAAACGTCGATGGTATGCTCCCTCACGTCGCGCTTCATCTGCTGGAAACTGTGCCCCTTCCAGGCTGCGGGGATGCCCTGCTGCTTGGGGTCTGCCCATGTGTCGCTGTAGTGGAAGCTCACCATCAGATCCATGTTCAAGGCTTTTACGCGCTTGGCCATGGCAAGCAATTCGTTCTTGTCGCAGTCGCCATGTCGCGGATTCACCCAAACGCGCATCCGGATGGCCGACATCTGATAGTCGGTCTTCAACAATTCCAGGCATTCACGCTCCCGTCCGTTGCGATCATGAAACACCACGCCATGTCGCTCCTGTCCTTGCAGGAATCCTACGTCGGCGCCCTTCACAAAATCAGCTTTCTGTGCAGACAGCCGACTGGGAAATGACAGGGCAATAACAGAAAAGAAACAAAAGAATAATTGTCTCATAATTATATTGTACATGTTAACGTGTTGATATGATTGTGCAAGAAGCTTTGCCGACGGGACTGTCGGCGATGAGGGTGATGGTGCCTGGCTGGTCACACAGCGAACGGACGACGGCCAGCACCTTGCCATTAAAAAGGGGCATCATATCACCTCGTAAGCAGAGCGTCTCGGCGGCATTGCCGTTGTCAACGCCCAACAGTTCGCCAGCTCCTTTCACCTTGAAGGTGATCATCTGGTCTGCCGTTGGTACGGGGCAGCCTTGAGCGTCGAGAGCTTCGACGGTGACGAAACTCAGGTCATAGCCGTCAGCAGCGATGATAGTGCGGTCGGCAGTGAGGCGCAGGGCTGCTGGAGCGCCCGTTGTGGTGCGCGATGTGCGGGCCACCTCCTGACCATCCTGATAGGATATGGCGGTCAGCTCGCCTGGCTCGAAGGGCACTTTCTCCCAAAATGCGTGCAGGCGGTCGCGCGTCTTACTGCTGCGCCCCAGCGAACGCCCGTTGAGCAGCAGTTCCACCTCGTCGGCGTGGTTGTAGTAGGCCCACACGTCGATGCTGTCGCTTGCGTTCCAGTTCCAGTGAGGCAGCAGGTGCAGCACGGTCTTGTCAGTCCATTCCGATTGATATATATAGTACACGTCCTTGGGGAATCCAGCCAGATCGACGATGCCGAAATAAGAGCTGCGCGCCGGCCATCCGTAGGCCGTGGGTTCGCCCAGATAGTCGAAGCCCGTCCACACGAAGGTGCCGGCCACAAAGGGATGATCGCGAACGGCAATCCACCCATCCTGATGCGTGCAGGTTGTCTCCCACATGGCATGGCACATGTCGTAAGCCGTACACTGGAAAGTTTTCTCCTCGTCGAGGACCTCCCCGCCATGCGGCATCACGCGCATCTTCGTCGATGGTTGGAAATAGACGCCCCGACTGTTCTGCGCCGAGACGGTTTCTGAGGCCACGATGGGCATTCCGGGGAACCAAACGCGGAGGGAGTCGTAGCCGAAGTCGCGGTAGTTCAGTCCTAACACGTCCAGACCTCCCGAGGTCATGATGTTGTTTGTGCGCGAGAGCGAATGGTTGCCCGACGTGACGGCGCGTGTGTCATCCATGCGCTTCACCAGTTCGCTGAGGTGTCGGGAGAGCCGTCGGTTGGCTTCCTGCTCCTCGTCGGTCTTGCCGCTCTGCTCATATATCTCGTTGCCGATGCTCCACAGGATGACCGACGGGTGGTTGCGGTCACGCTTGACGAAGTCCGTCAGATCGCGCTCGTGCCATTCGTCGAAGTACGTGGCATAGTCGTGTTTAGCCTTATGGTGGCGCCAGGTGTCAAGAGCCTCGTCCATCACCAGTAATCCCATCTCGTCGCACAGGTCGAGCAGCTCGGGTGCCGGAGGGTTGTGCGAGGTGCGGATGGCATTCACGCCCATGTTGCGCATGATGGTGAGTTGGCGCTCCAAAGCTCTGCGGTGGACGGCCGTACCCAGACAGCCCATGTCGTGATGCAGACAGACGCCCAGCAGTTTCACCTGTCGCCCATTCAGCAGGAAGCCCCTGTCCGCATCCCACGCCGCGGTGCGTATGCCGAAGCGCGTCGCCACCCGGTCTGTCACCTGGCCCTTCACCACAACCTCGGTCACCAGCGTGTAAAGATAAGGGGCTTCGATGTCCCATCGATGAGGATGATGCAGAATAATCGTTCCGTCCTTGTAGGCAGATGCCACCTCAGCGCCGTCAGCGTCCATCACGCGGTGCCTCACTCCGTACTTATCTCCTTTCGGTGACGTCACCTCAGTCTTTACTGCGAGTGTTGCCTCATTGGCCTGCACAGTTGGCGTAGTGATGCACACACCATTATAGGCCACATGCACCTCGCCGGTTGTGACCAGTCGCACATTCCTGTAGATGCCGCTGCCCGAATACCAACGTGAGTTGGGCTGCTGCGAGTTGTCCACCCGCACGGCCACCACGTTATCGCCGCCATCCCGGCGCAGCCACTGTGTCACATCGTAGCAAAACGAGCTGTAGCCGTTAGGTCTGTTGCCCACCTCATGACCGTTCACATAGACGGTCGAGTTCATATACACGCCATCGAACTCCAGCAGCGTACACTTCCCCGCAGGCGTAGCAAAATGCTTCCTGTACCAGCCGATACCACCAGGCAGGGCGCCGCCCCACACGCCAGCCGGATGTTCAGGCGAGAACTCACCCTCTATCGACCAGTCGTGGGGCAGATGCAGTGTACGCCAGCCGCGGTCGTCAAACTCAGGCTGCGCCCATGCCTGCTCATCGCCCAGCGTGAATCGCCAGCTGAAGTTGAAGTCACTCACCGTGCGGGGCGTTTCCCCTGCCACACATATGCTTGCCCACATCAGAACCAAGCAAATGCAAACGAATCTTGCAGCTTTAGCGTACATATACTTTCTTTCCGTTGATGATATAGACTTTTCCGTGCTTCATCTCTCTAACACGCTGCCCTTGCAGTGTATAGATGTGCTTATGAACAATATCCTCGTCATCATTCATCTCGCAGATGCCCGTGAGTTCCGCGGCCGCAGGCACAGGCTGACCGCCAAGCGGGAAGATGCGCAGCGAGGATATGTCAGGCAGTCCGGTGGTGCCGGTAGCGGTTAGTTGCAATATATGTGTGCCTGCTTCTGAAAACTCTATATCCACAGTCTGGTAAGCATTGGTATTCTTCAGGAAATAAATACGCGTGATGCTATCGCCGTCAAACCTTACCTCCGTTCCTCTAAGGGTAGGACTGCCGTATTTGAACGCCAAGCGGTATTTTCCAGCGGCATCGAATTTCAGGTTCCAACGTGCTGTACCACCTTTCTGGTCGCCGTTCTCAATGATGCCGCCGTCCATCTGCGCCGACTCGCCCACGAAGAAGGTCACCGTGTCGGTGGTCTGCGTGTTCTTGGCGTTGTCGGTGGCTTTTGCCCAGGCGGTGTGCGGGCCTATCGTTACATCAGGAATGGTGAAGGCTACAGTATCAACGGTACCCACGGTGGCAAGGTCTTCGACTTTATACGTGCCGACCGTCTTCTTATCGACGTGGAACTCCACGGACTGTATGCGTCCTTTGCGCTGGTGCTGCACACAGGCTTCCATTGTCAGATCGCCAGGTTCCATGGTCTGCTCGGTTTCGGGCGTTAACATCGAGGCCTTCATCAGCCACGCCACCTCGGTATGCTTGATGCCCAAATAGGCATCCATGGCTACCGTGGGGCGTTTTGTGTTCTGGTCCCAGGCACCGAGGTCATAGCCTGCCAATGCTTCGGGTTCCCAGTAGAAACAACCGGGATCTCCGTTCTGTATCAGTTTGTCCATCAGTCCCACTAAATAGTTGTTGGCCTCGATAGGCTTGTTCCAGTAATGCCCGGTCTCCACCACCATAACCTTCGTGCCGTAGCGTTGCTCCAGGTCTTTGATGTTGGCCATCACCTTTGTTATCATCGTGGGGCCATCGAGGTGCGACCAGCGGGGATAGGCCGACATGCCTATCATGTCCCACTTCACGCCACGGCTCTTCAGGGCATCGAACATCGAGCGGTAGAGCGAGTTGTCGTGACCATCGGGCAGGTGGATGATGGTGATGATGCTTGAGTCACAGTCGTGACAGGCCTTGATGCCCGCCTTCAGCATACGGGCGAAATTGTCGGTGCCGCCCTTGTTGGTCTGGCAGGTGGGGTAGAACATGCCGCGCTTCGTCTCGTTGCCTATCTGTGCCCAGCGGGGAGTTATGCCCGCAGCCTGTAGCGCGGTGATGACGTCCTTGGTGTGGTCATACACATCCTGTTCCAACTGCTCCACGGTGTGGTCCTTCCATGCTGCCGGACGGTTCTGCGTGCCGGGGTCGGCCCACGAGTCGCTGTAGTGAAAGCTCAGCATCACGCCCATGCCCTTGGCCTTGGCCCGCTTGGCCATCTTCACAACGTCCTGCTTGCCGCACCAGCCGCCACTGGGGTTCACCCACACGCGCAGGCGAATATTATTTATTCCCTGTTCCTTCAGAATCTGCAGAATGTCCTTCTGTCGGCCGTTCTTGTCGAGCCATTTTGTACCCCAGCTCTCCATCTGCGACACAAAACCCACGTCGGCACCAAAGGCAAAGTCGGCTTCATGTGCCAGACGGTTGAAGATGGTGTCGGTCACAGTTATGGCATGGCTGCTCATTGCCGCCCATGCCAGCATAATCATTAGTAGTAGATTTCGTTTCATTGTAGTTTGTTGGTTAGAAAAATGCGCGGCAAAGGTACGCTTTTCCCAGCAAACGGCGTGTCAGATATGTAACAATCGCATGAAACAATGTAACAAACACGGAAAAAAATCAATACTTGATGACAGAGAAGCCATTCGGGCGCATGACCTCAAAAGCGTACTGGGGGTTGACATTGTGCAGCATGAGGGGATAGCGCTCGCCGGGCTGCATGTCGGGCAGGGCGATGGTTTGTTGATGGCCTGAGTAGTCGGCGTAGCGCAGCTGGTAGCCGCGAAGGGTGTAGGAGGGGATGGTGTTCTTCACCTGCAACACAACCTCGGCGTCTCGGTTCGTGTCGTCGGTGGCATACTGTCCGGCCAGTCCCTCTTGCTTCTTGGCGTTGGCGGGCTTCACCTCCACAATGTCGATGGGCGACATCAGCTGGCGCAGCACATGGTAGGAGGCCTTGGGCGAGAGGTCGGTGTGGCAGACACCGTGGCGGCGGATGCGCCAGCGGCCCAGTCCCTCCTCGCCCATCTGCGTGCGGTAGTCTTGCATACAGAAGTAGATGTAGCCGCTGACGAAGTCCTGCTTTTGCCACTCCTTGATGTGGTAGAGCATGTCGTCGATACGGGTGGCGTCGCCTCCGGTGAAGGCGGGTTCGCACAGGCCGTTCTCAGTGATAAAGAGAGGACGCTCGCCGATGGCCTTATGGATTCGCTCAAAGCGCGCGGGCAGCTCCTCGCGGTTCTTGCCGTGCCATGTGCCGGTATATTCGTTCCACGTCGGGAGGTCGAGCACCAGCGACGGGTCGTTGGCCAGCTCGCGCCATATCTTGTTGCAGAGTACATCGACGATGCGGGTACTGTCGAGGCGACGCACCACGTCGGCCAGTTGCTTCACCTCCTCATGGTTGCCGCCCACCTCGTTGCTGATGCCCCAGCCGTAGATACTGGGATGGTTGTAATAAGCCTCGACCATCTCTTCCAGCGCCTCGTGAGCCACCTGCCGCAGTTCGGGCGTTAGTTGCTTGGTGGGCTGCTGCCACCATGAGAGTTCCAATTGGCAGAGGATGCCCATCTCGTCCATCAGATCGACCATCCGGTGGTCGGGTACGTAATGAAACCGGGTGATGCAGGTGTTCAGGTCCTTCATCGTGCGCACGGTCTTCTCGATAAAGGCTCGCGGCTCGGCCATGCCGTAAGCAGGGTTAGAGCCAGGCATGTCCTCTATGCCCGGCAAGCGCACCCGCTCTCCGTTGAGCACGAACGAGCGCCCCTCAATACGGAAGTCACGGAAGCCGAAATGGTCGGTGAGGGCATCGCTGCCAGGTATCTCAAATGTAAAGTCGTAGAGGTTCGGCTGGTCGAAGTGCCACAGCTGAGGATTGTTGATGGTAACTGTCGTCGAGAACTGAAGCTCATGCTTTCCTTTTTTCAGCGACACCGAGGCATTGTACTCCGTGCGTCCCGTCTGGCGGTTCTTCACCATGAGGCGTCCGCTTAACCTATTGTCTTTCTCGTTCCACAAGCGGATGTCGAAACGCACAGAGCCGTCAGTCGATGGCGTGGCGTGAACATACCTCAACGTCTGCTTACCACTGACATGTAACCGCACCGAGCGATAGATGCCGCCGTCGTTGCTCCAGTCGAACGACCGCTTGTAGGGCAGCGCCTTGTCGGTGAAGGCGTTGGAGGTACGCACCTCAAGGATGTTTGATGTTTGATGGCTGATGTGAGAAGTAATATCGAACGAGAACGGTGTATAGCCCTTGCCCAGGTGTTCGCCCACCTTCTTGCCGTTGACATAGACCACGGCATCGTGATGGACAGCCTCGAAGTGCAGCCGCACCGTCCGTCCCTTCATGTCAGCCGTGATGGGCAGTGTCCGCCTATAGATGGCCTCGCCCGCATAGTCCTCCAGCCCTTCCATGATATTATAGGTATGGGGAACATTGACGGTATAGTCTCTACCGCCAATCGTCATCTGCCACTCGCCATCAAGCGTGATGTCTTGCTGGGCTAATGCTGTATAGGCTGCGCTGACCGTCAGCAGTAATACATGAAGTAGTCTTTTCATCATTATTATTGCCTTATAATCTTATAACTCCTAACCTCGCCGTTTATTGTCTCGCGGACGATGTTGATGCCTGGATATGGCTGTGAGGAGGGAATACCACTGAGATTGTAATAGCATCTATTGTTTGGGAAGTGGTTCGTTTGGTCGTTTGAGATTTCACTGATGCCGTTTGTCTCTCCGATATCACCCTTGCGAACAAGTGACACTTCATCAATGTGACACCAGTCGTTGGCTTTGCCATCGGCATAGAAGCCCACCTCTACCTGACCACCACTGATCTGCAGGTCTTCGATGATGACCTCATGCCATTTGCTGTCGCTATAAGGCATGTCAATACGTGTGATGTCGGTGCCCACCTTGGCATACATATAGAGTTCATTGAACTGACTACCGCTCTTGACGTAGCACTTTAAAGTATAAAGACCGTCCTTCAGCTCTACCACGGGTGTCGACTTCACCGTCTGGCTCACCTTGCGTGTAAAGTCCACCTTGTCCTGGATGTTCAGACAGTAGTTGCCCGTCACCACCTCTCGGTCAGCCGATGAGTTGCTGGCGTTGAGCACAGGCGAGTCGGCACCACCGATGACCACCTTGTTGCCTTTGACGACTGTGGTCTTCCAACCCTTCAGGTCCGCCTGACTGGGTTTGTTGCTGCTGGGAATCTTTACACGGTCGGCATTGAAGAAATGATTCCTCACGTAATTATTTTCATCGCCTACCCACCACTCGCCAGTCTCGGCATCAAGATGCCACTGTGAGAGCGAATTGAAGTAAGGCTTGCCATTCACAAACGAGATGGGACACCACTGGTTGTAACCCTTGCCATTGCCCGCAAAACCTGCCCAGCGGTCGCCGCAGTAGATAACGGTCTCCTGCTTCGTGCCGCGCACGGTATAGAAGAAGCCCGTCTGCGTGACGTGTCCGTAGTCATCGGCCGATCCGGGCATAATCTGCATGTTGTTCGTCGGCGTATAAGGGCCGTAAATGCTGGTAGCCTCCAGATAGTAGACATTCGAGGCGTTCCAGCCGTAGAGGTCGCTCGCGCACACGTAATACTTATTCTTATACTTGAACATGCAGTCGCCCTCGCGCCCGCTGCCCTTGTAAATCTGGTGACAGTCCTTTAGGCCAATCTTGCCGTCGCTACATACGCCTATCTCAGACAGGTAAATCTTACTTCGCCCCTTACCGTAACTGTAGCACAGATAAGATTTACCCGTATCAGGGTCGGTAAAGACGGTCATGTCGCCAGTGTTTGGCGTGCCAATCATACTGGTCATGTCAATCTCGTTGTGACGTACATAGTTGCCTGTCGGTGTAGAGCACGTAGCCACCAGCACATGATCGTTGAACTGAGTCAGCAGGGCGTATTTATTCGCCTCTGGGATGTAGGCCACGCCCATGCGTCCTACCCAATAGGCCCATCCAGCGGCATCGGGAGTGAGCACGTTACGGACGAACTTCCAGTTCACCAGATCATCGCTCACGTAGCAGGTCACGCCGAGGAAGTGCGTCACATTGCTTTTGCTCGGATTGATGCCTTTCGGACAGTAGTCGACGGCCTCCTGATATTTGGCGCCATACCAATAATAATGCTCCACGCCCTGCGCATCGGGGAAGCGGAAGATGCCCCCACCCTGACTGTAGATGTAACTGCCGGAGGTTGTCTTCCAGAACGTGTCGTTGTTGATGACATTGTCGGCCTGCGTTGATGCTACAGCCAGCAGAGCGAAGAAAAATGTAAGTAATCGTTTCATATTTGTTGTAGTAGTTTGTTTTCGGCTGCAAAAGTACGAATAATGCTTAAAAGTGTCTTTCACTGTTGTAACTTCTCGTTGAAATTATGTAACTTTGCGCTGTTAAAGACGATGAAACCGATGAAACTTTACTATATCTGGCTGTTTTTCCTCATGCTGCTGTCCATAGAAGGGACGGCGCAGGAACAACGTAAACTGGCGTTGCCACGCTTGGAACAGCTGTCGTCGCAGCATGTGACGCAGGTCATACAAGACTCTGAGGGTTTTCTTTGGTATGCCACTGAGGGCGGCGGTGTGTGTCGCGACGACGGACGGCAGATGATGGTATTCCGCAGCGACGCGGAGCACCCCGACCTTTTAGGCAGCAACGACGTGGCGAGCATAGCCGCAGCGGGAAGGTACATCATCATCGGCACCTACCACGGAGCCAGCATTTTAGACAAGCAGGACTATAGCATACGCCGACTGACGGAGGTGGATGACAAGAGGGTGGATGACATCATCGTCTCGGGGAAGAACGGCCACTGGTGGCTTACATCCAACAAGAAAGTCTATGAATATGCTGACGGCAAACTGCTGAACACCTATCCCGTCGGCGACAAGTACATCTTCCGCCTGCGTGAAGACTCATCGGGACGGATATTTGCAACGGAGTGGGAAGGCGGACTGCTGCAACTGAAAGACGGTGAGTTCCAAAGAGTCTCCAGCCGTGTTGAACTGGACAGCATCGACTTTCGCCGTGTGACGACCGACCGCCAGGGACACCTGCTAGTAGCCGACGGCTTCGGGAAAGGCTATGCCTTGGAAGGAGGAAAGAATAGAAGAATTGAAGGATTGAAGTTTGGGTTTGACGGACAGATTCTGTCAAAAAGTGAAGCCAATGCCATCCGCGACTCCCTTCATCTGTCAGAGCGTCCCACTGCTGTTGCTACCGACCACGAAGGCACCCTTTGGTTTAGCACCGGCAAGAATATACGCTGCAAAATAAAAGATGCCGAACAAATCGTTCTCCCAGAGACAAAGGATGTATCTGCTATGGTCTTCACAAAGGATGGCACCCTGTGGCTTGCCACTATCTTTGGCACCATCATGACCTATAAGGATGGTCAGTTTCTTACCGATGAATACGCCTCAAACGAATATGGCGATGCCGTGGTAGCCCTGCAGACAGACAGCATTGGACGCCTCATCATCGTATACGACCGCTATGTGCGCCTCTATGACCCCACTAGGCAAACGCTCCGCCAACAAAGCATCGAGGACGATGGTATCTATCGAATCGAACTGCAGGAGACAGAGCCCGGCAAACGCTGGACTCAGCCACAGCATGAAGTCGCGGCGTTGATGCCTCTGTGGATATGGTGGTTGATAGCTATCTTGCTTCTATTCTTGATTGCACTCTCGGGCTACATCCTCTTCCTCCGTCGTCAGCGCCAGCATTTCCTGGCTGTCATGAAGAAAGAAACAGCAACGCCGGAGCAGACACAGGAAGAGCAGATGGTGGAAGAGCTACCCAACCTAACCGACAAATGGCTACAGCAAGCTATCGACTATGTTGAGAAGAACATTGCAGATGAACACTATAGTGTAGAACAACTGAGCAACGACCTCTGCATGAGTCGCATGACCCTCTATCGCAAGATACAGTCGGCCACAGGTCAGAAGCCAACGGAGTTTATCCGCACCATCCGCCTGCGCCGTGCTGCCGAACTGCTGCGCGAAGGCCGCCTGACCATCACCGAAATCAGCTATGCTACCGGCTTTTCATCCGTCAGCTACTTCAGTCGCTGTTTCCGCTCGATGTACAGTGTTTCACCAACACAATTCGTTGAAGCCTTAAGAAACGAAAAATAATTACTTGGTACCTACATGGAAGTATTCGAAGTCGGCAATGCCGCCAGATTGCTGGGTGGCGTAGTGGAACAGGGCAAAACGATAGCCGCAGAAGTCGGGCCAGTCATAGTGCATCTGTAGGGTGTCGCCGATGCTCTTCCACTCTTTGCCATCGAGACTATAAGAGAACGTTGCCTTATCAGTACGGTCACGGAAGTCACAAAACATACGAAGCCAAATCTTACTTCTTCCATCATCTATCTTACATCTTGCAATCTCCTTGCCAACTCCATCGCCTTTGTCCATCGCCTTCTGCATGATGACATAGAACTGTCCGTTCTCCTTCTTCACGCCCACAAAGCCGTAGCGGTTCTGGAAACAAGAAAGTCCTGCAACATCACCATTTTTCAACTGTGAGAAGTCCATCAGCACCTCGCCCTGACAGGTGGGACCAAAGACGCGCTGAGTCAATGTGTTGCGGGCCTCACGAATGTGCTTTACCACAGCGGTAGTCTTCAAACGTAACCAGCCCTTGCGCTCAGTGAGGCTCCAAGCGTTCTTGTCGGGCACATGGTTCCACTGCCACACAGACTTCAACCACCCCTGCTGCTTGTTGCCCAAGATGCTGTTCTCCCAGCGCCAACCGAAGCGGCTTTTGCTCTTCTTGGGTTTCCATGAGTTGAACTCATCGCTCTGCACGATGCCGATGCTCTTTTGTGCGGGCAGGTCAACGATGTAAGGTGTGGTCATATTCTTGCCTTCGGGCAACTCGGCAGTAGTCTTGCCTGTGCCAGCGATAGGCCAGCCGTCTGCGCTCCAAGTCATGGGCAGCCATACGGGCATGCGGCCAACACTTCCATAGTCCTTGAAGAGTGTATGCTGTTCTCAAACTTCTTGGCAAGTGATGATATATCTTTAGGGCTGACAGCGAACTTTTCGAAACCGTCTCTAGCCAACACAAGTTGTGAGAGTGCAATTTCCCTCATATTGTTAGCATGGCCT
>Ga0326513_10001263_pt1 | contig 20410 bp, 15 predicted proteins | sample 2_2465_0518_D_FD_203654 | JGI IMG/M metagenome (GOLD analysis project Ga0326513, IMG submission 203654) | Bovine rumen microbial communities from UC Davis, California, United States - 2_2465_0518 | ecosystem: Host-associated > Mammals > Digestive system > Stomach > Rumen | place: USA... | reverse complement strand
AGACCGACCCATCGTAATGATGCTTCCACTCGCCTGGGAAACGGAAGAGGAAGTCATCGTTCCGGTTGACAGCAAGCAATGGATTATTCTTTTCTGTCAGATATCCCCACATGGCATTAAGAGCGATAGACTCGCGCCACTTGAGTTTCTTGAGCAGAGGAATACGGTTGAAGATTTTTCCGTTGAGGTCCCAGCGCCACATGGTGGTTACAGCACGGTCGTGCAAGAACTCCATATTGCCAACCAGATTGAAGGTGTTACGGCTTCGGATATAGCTGAGGTTGGACTCAGGGATTACAAGCAATGGATATGGAACCTTATTCCACTGGAAAGAGGCATGAATACCACCGTCCAAGCTACCCCATGAACCCAGCCAGAATCGTTTGCTGAACATAAACTCTGTCATGTTATAGTTATAATCGCCACCAAGGAACCCCTTAATGCCTACTGTATGCTGAATAGAGTACTTTGGCGCCTCCAGATTTGAGAGGTAACGCTTGGTGCGTGTATTCAGGACCTTCAAACCGGGTTGATAGGATGCGCCGAAGCTGAACTCGCTATAGGTGACGGTATTAGACTTCACATCTGATGGTAACATACGCCGGTTCTGGATAGCTGTCTCGATATTATTCCATTCTCTGTTGGTAAGGAAATAGAGGTCGCCGGCACCAGTATTCCACTCTCGGTTGAATCGTGCATTCAATGCCAAGCCGTATTCGTACTCGAAGACAGCCTCTAAGCGGAAACGCTCGAAATAGCTCTGCAAACGAGTTTTCTGCCAGGCAAAAGACATGAAGGTATTATCCTTATCATACTGAAGGAACTTATCTGAGGGGCTCTGAATATCACGGGTATAGGAGAAGGAGATGTCCTTACGAGGATAAGCAATGAGGTCTTTCTCCTTTTCGTTAAACGAATAGGCCACCTTAGCTTCTCCCTTTACTTTATGATCCTTGAAACCATACTTTACCCATCCGCTGAGGAACCAATGTTTGTTGAAAGCACCGGTTGTCTGAGCACCCAGACGAAGGCGATAACCCTCGACCCAGTTGCTACCAAATGTTGAGAAGAAGGGACCTATGTCCACTTTGCTGGGACGATTGGGGTCGGCACTTGTCTCAAGGTAGTTATCAAGGAATATCTTGGCTCCATACAAGATGGCACGTACGGCAGGTTGGTCAGTGAAGCGACGTTTCAGCTCAGAAATATGCTTCTGACCTTGAGAGAGTGAATCAGGGCGGTATTGGGACCAATAGCTATCATCGCGATGCTTGGCGCCCTTCTCTATCTTCTCGTCACCCAAGAAGTTGATTTCCTTATCAGGGAAGGGCTCGTTGCTGATATTTGAGTAACGGGCATAATGTTCGAGATGCAACTTTTTAATCTTATCAACAAGCACAAGCTGCAGAATCATACGGTTGCTGGTACAGAACTGCTGACCGCCAGAGAGGCTCTCGTACTCCTGGTCCAAAGAAAGATATCTGACAAAGTTCACACTATTATCCATAGGCATACCCATGCGAGCACGCTTGATACGGTAGGTGCTATCGTTCATGATGTAAAGGTCACCGTTCCAACCGAAATCCTGTTTGTTAGCAGGCTGAAAGTTGACGATAATGCACGAATCACCTTCTACATCAACTGTATCGGCAATGGCATAGTGATAGAAACGGATGGCAGCAGCACCTCCTATGGGGCTGATGAAATTGTGCTGAAAAACAACGGTCTGGTCTTTGTATATATCCACATCTACCAGATTGTCCTTTATTTTGGATTCAACAAAATCTGTAGCCGAGAGGAGGTCCAGCAGACTCTCCTTATGCTCGCCTAGTACAACAGATTTGCTGCGGTCACCATCCTTGCGGTAATACTCTTTGCTAATACGCTCCTCGAAACTGATAGGAAGAATCATCTTACCTGTTGCAGGGCAATATTCGGCATATTCCGCAGAGAGATTAGCCTTCTTAAAGTTCTCGTCGTCGAGTGTGGTAGTATCTACGTCGTTGATGGCCATCATGGTACTTCTGTACTTGTCATAGCTGGCATATTCAGCAGAACGAATGTCAGCTCCCTTACGGGCAGCAATTACCTTCTGCATCAACTCGACAGCAGGATTTCCCTTACGAACGTACTTTTTCTTCTCTCCCTTAATGGTAACAGCTCCTAAATCCTTGGAGTCCATGGAAAGCTTAACGTCAAGAGAACGTGATTTCTTTACTGTTATCTCGACATCCTTATACCCGAAATAGTGAAACACCAAGGTACCTGGACGAAAACGGATCTTATAATAGCCGCTTTCGTTAGAGACAACCTTGGCTGCGGGGCGGTCTTTATACCAAACCTGTGCTCCTTCCAATGGCTCGTCGTCCAAAGTGTCGAAGATTCTTCCGTATACCATCTGAGCGTAGGATGGGACAGCCAGGCCCAACATAAGCATAAAGAGTATTATCTGACGTTTCATATTATCCTTGAGTCTTTATTCTGTAATTTCTTTTGTAGTATACATTGCGGTCATTGTAACGCCATGCAGCCCATGCAGCATAAGGCTCTGACCGGTTAACAGTAAGTTGGGAATGCTGGTTCGGGGAGAGAGGACAGTAAGAAGCGGAGCTGCTGCATCCTTACGTATTCCATAGGCAGTGCCGTCGGGCGACAGATTGTAATCGCGATACGTTAACGGCGTACTGGTATGAATCTCCTGCACATACTCGTGCAAGTCAGGCATGAAACGTTCTGCAACACTTATGCACTGCTGTGCCTTATGTGCCTTGAAGCGTATGTAATCTTCTCCACGGCGCATCGGACAGGTTTCTGTCCACGCTGCGCATTCACATATATTCATTGGCGTGAGAATATCTATCTGACGTGCATAAGCAGAACCGTCTTCAGGAACACGGCAGCTTACCATATATCCTCGTCCGTCCCACGCTTCGAGTCCATCATACAGGAACTCGTTATAGTTAAAATATGGAACTTTACCTGGCTTCAGTAGGAGCTGAGCAGTAAACATTCCATTTGTATTTTCCAAATTGTCAATCCTGCGACGATACACTTTCTTCAATAACTGACTCTCCTTTATCCAAGAGAGTGTTACGGAGGGATGGGCATCGCTGATGAAATATCGTGCCTCGTAAACCTGACCGTTCTTACAGATAGCTTTACTGATGGCACCTTGTTCTTCTATCAATTCCTGCACCTCAGCATTACAGACCAGTTCTCCACCCAAGCCAATAAAATTCTCCGTGAGTTTCTTAACTATCATGTTACCGTCGCCTTTCAGACGCCAGCTACTCTGTATAAAAGGCGCATTTCCATGTACATAAGTAAAAAGGGGTAATGTATCACGTTTTAACTCCATCTTCAGACAAGCACCACTTAAAACGCTTAAAAGCAGTGGGTTGGGAATGATACCAGAAAGGTAATCGTAGGCATTTGTATGCTGCATCCATACCTCGTCTGTACATTTCATCAACTGAATGTAGCGCTGCAAACTGTCTCGGTCTTCGGGGAAATCCTTAGCCAGCGTTTCGATGAAATTGTCAAAGCCCTCAGCAAAGCGATACTCGTAATCGGCAATCATAATACGGTCGAATCCGTCGGAATCCAACTTCTGCCAAGGCAAGGATAAAAGGCCTAACTCCATGAATATATCATGTAAAGGCTGACCTTCCGCTAATCCGCCTACATAATGAAGACCAGTATCGTACATGGCGTTGCCCCGACGATAACTTTGCAGGCATCCTCCAGGCTGATGCTGACGCTCGAGAATGAGCACTTTCAGTCCTTTCTTGCTGAGCAAATTGGCACAAACCAAACCGCCCAGACCACTTCCTATGATTATAACGTCATACCCCCTCACCTTTGAAGGTCATATACAGCCGTATCTCGTCAGAGATGGTGGCAACTATAGAATACTTTCCGTCAACCTCCTTCACTTCGACCTCTACATCAACCTCCGGACAAACCGTAGGTGTGGCAATGGCTGTGAGCAGGCATTGTTTGATGGAAAAGATACGTAGTTCCTTACCAACAAGTAATGAAGCACACTCCTTGATGGTCTGGATATTACAAACACCAGGACAAACAGGCTTTCCTGGGAAATGTCCCTCGTACACGTTGCAGTCGGGCAGGATAGCCACATGAAACACAGCCTTTCCTTCACCATTCTCTCGCGCGCGCAGAACCTTGTAATATTTATTCTCCAGCAACATAGATCTTCATTTGAGTGGTTGCAATGTTCTCCTCACCAGAAACAGTATCGCCTGTAATTATGGTAACACCTCCTACAGTAGGTCCCATTGTAATAGTCGTAACTAATGTTTCGCCTTTACAGGGTCTACGATTTAATCTAAAACGCTTTACCTCGCCTATATACCCAACAGGCGGTTCTGTTGCTCCGGACTGCATAGCGTTATAACCGGCAAAAGCAGAAGCCGATTGTGCGATATGCTCTATCACACCTGGTTCTGCTATGGCCCCGTCAGGCTCAAGGAAAAAGTTATCCTCCCTGATGGTAAGACAGCAACGAGCCACATCATCATGAGCCTCAAGCAACTCGTCAACCATCATGATTGGCGAGCGCTGAGGTATGAGATTCTTGATATCTGTCATGCGGTCAAATTAAGCCATATGGCTCTCGATGTAATCGTACAGATTACCAAAGGTCTTTACATTGGGAAGATCCTCTGCAGGAATCTTAACCTTGAAGGTGTACTGTACAACAGCTACCAGGTCAACAAGACTCAGGCTGTCGAGATGCAGGGTCTGGTAAATAGGAGCGTCTTCTACGATTTCAGCCTCGTTTACATCAAACTCATCTGTTAAAGTCTCGATTGTCTTTTCAATGATTTCTTCTCTTGTCATGATCTTAAATAGTTAATTGTAAAAAATGAAATAAAAAGTTATTCTCTATTTTTATTCTTTATCCTTTAAAGTCTTTTACGATAAGCGTACTGTTTGTTCCGCCAAAGCCAAAGCTGTTGCTTAGGAACATGCCGAAACCCGTTTCGATTGTCTGAGGAATAACATTTACACAGGCTGTCTCCTCGTCGGGATTCTCGAAGTTCAAACTGCCGGCGATGAAGCCGTTCTTCATCATCAGCACAGAGTAGATACACTCGCTAGCACCAGCCATCCACATCTCGTGACCTGTCTGACTCTTAGTACTAGTAACAGGAACCATATAGTCACCAAAGCACTGGGCAATAGCCATAGCTTCACGACCGTCACCAGCATGTGTACTGGTTGCATGAGCATTTACATATCCAATCATACGGGGATCTATGCCACCGTTCTTGAGTGCCAGTTCCAAAGAGCGGGCAGGACCTGCTACGTTAGGGGTAGAGATATGATCGCCGTTACCGCTGAATCCCCACCCTACTATCTCGGCAATAATAGGAGCACCTCGCTTAACTGCATGTTCATAGCTTTCCAGAATCAGTGTGGCAGCACCTCCACCTGGAACCAGACCATCACGGTCGCGGTCGAAAGGACGACAAGCTTTAGTTGGTTCATCCTCACGTGTTGAGAATGCCTGAATGCCATCGAAGCTGGCAACGCAATACATATTTGCCTCTTGGGCACCACCACAGATAACACAATCCTGAAGGCCTTCCTTGATAAGCAGATAAGCATTACCAATAGCCAAAGAGCTAGAAGCGCAGGCTGCAGATGACGTTAGGTTGATACCACGCAGTTTAAACAGACAAGCCAAGTTCATGGTTACTGTACTGTTCATACTCTGAAAAATAGCACCGCTACCACAAGCAGCTGTATCCTTAAACTCGCGGAATTTATCTAAAGCTATCATGGTACTCTCGGCAACTGAGTCGTTACCATAGATAATACCTACCTCGTGAGCATCTAAAAAATCCTGATCAATCTTAGCATTCTCCAATGCCTGCAATGTTGCGACGTATGCATACTGAGCTTCCTCAGGCATAAACTGACGAACATTACGTGCTAAAAGTTTCTTGATTTCAACAGCGGGTACATCTGCGCATAAGGCAGAACGGAATCCTGCGTCCTTTCTCTCCTGGCTAAAGATGATACCACTCTTCCCTTGGTATAGTGCATCACGTACATCGTCCAATGTCTGTCCCAGACAGGACCAAATACCCATACCTGTTATTACAACTCTATTCATAATTAAATTTTTATTCTTCTGTTTTATTATTTATCTATTGTCTTAATCCAACACCTTCTACGTTTCTGAATCTTTGGATTTAAAGGTTTCCATTGCGACAACTCCTTCACGTTGTCCTCCAACTGGGGACCTGTTTCGGCATACTTGTACCCTTTTCGGTTGTAAATAGGAATCAGGTCACCAAACACCAAAGCATTCACACCTAAACCCTGCATATCTGGACGTACAGCAATGAGCATCATGTTGACGGTATCTTCGTTTTTTATGAAAAGCGTCTTCAGGAAATGCACCCATCCAAAAGGTAACAACTTACCATTAGATTTACGCAGTGTATGCGAAAGACTTCCAGCCGTAACAGCAGCACAAACCATCTCACCTTTCTCATTCTCAACCGTTGTAATAAGGTCGGGATCAAGGATGGGAATGTACTTCTTTATCAAGTCGGACACCATCTCTTCTGTCAAATCGCTATATCCGAAAATAGGTGCATACGCTTCGTTCATCAATCGGAACACTCGGTGCCCTTGTTCACCTAGAATCTCACTACGGCTTATCTTCCTTACCTTCAGGCCGAACATTTCCTTTGCCAAATTGGCGACGCGAGCATACTTAGCTGGAACTTCCTTGGGGATCTCTACGCGAACCTGCAGCCAGTCAACTTCCTTCTTATAGCCCAACTGCTCCATGTGCTGAGGATAATAGGGAGGGTTATAGATATCTATCATACTGCCCATAAGGTCGAAATCATCAACCAACATGCCTTCCTTGTCAAAGTCGATTATTCCCATAGGTCCCTGAATCTGGGTCATTCCGCGTTCAGCACCCCATTGTTCAACAGCTTTCAGCAGCGCATCGGAAATAGCTATATCATCCTCGAACTCTATAAGCCCGAAGCGAACACAGGTTTTCTTCCAGCGTTCATTGGCATTTCTGTTGATGATTCCAGCTATACGGCCTACTACTTTATCGCCCTGATAGGCAATAAAGGCCTGTATGTCAGCATATTTGAGAGCCGTATTTCTCTTTGGATTGAACATGTCACGGATATCACTATCCAAGTCGGGCACATAAAATTGGTTGCCTGCATATAATCTTTCCGGCAACTGAACAAAAGCTTTCATCTGCCTGGAATTTACTACTTTGACAACTGTAATTTCACCCATTGTAACCCTACATTAAAATATCCTAAAATCACGTTCTTTCTAAATCGTGTGCAAAGGTACAACAATTTATCGGATTACCAACTATTTTAGCAAGCTAAATTTCAAAAAATAACATAAGTTATCATTCTCTGGCACATAAGAATGACCTTTAATCAACAATATAAAGAACAGCATCAGAAAGCATGAGCTTATTATCTGGGCACTCTACGACGTTGCCCATATAATCATAAACTATTGCCTTGGGTGATTTTTTATAGGTATAACTAATATTCTGATAAGGCGACCATATAGCACGTACTACATGCTTGTCAGGAGTCATCCATTGTACACGAAAAATATTGTCATTACTCTTGAGAGTAGGTCGTGTGCTTCCATCCGGACAGAACCTAGTGAGTGTACGGTAAGCCTGCATTGATGGTTTATCTGAAAAATCAGCATGAATCAGTCCGAAACAGTCTTCCCTTTCACTCCTATCAGCCTCCCTTGAACGGAAATTGTACCAGAAGACCCTGTCTATCCCAAAAGAAAATGCCAACAGATGGATACGGGCCACTCGACGAGCTTGCTCGGCTTCTTTATCGGGAATAGGATGAGCATACATTCTGGTCTGGAAAACCACATTACCTGTCAGATCATCAGAGTTTAATTTATAAATGCCTGCAACGGCTCCTTTAATTCGCTCTGTACCAGCGGATATCAAGGTTATCAGCGAATCTCCCGGATGCAAAGCCTCGTCACTCAGATAGCGCCCGGGATGAGCAGCGTTAATGGGAAATACATATTCAAAGTCGGCATCAGCACAACGATCGATAAAAGGCGGAACATCGCCTAAGGACTCGTTTGTAATCTGATCATAACGATTGTTCAATGGTGACATGTGAAGAATGGGATACAATTTAGTATGCAATACATGTAGTTCAAACCAGGCTTTTGAAGGCAGAGAAGAATTGTAATAGAAAGGCATTCCCTGGGCCAGAACAATGGTGCCGCCGCGTTTTACGTAATCTACCAAAAGCGGGAAATAGTCGAGTGGGAAATACTCATCTGTAGTAGCTATCAACACAGGTATGCGAGATGGATTCAAACCTCTCAGATGAAGAAAATCAACAGCAGTAACACTTCTGGCTTTGGGTTTAAGGTAGGCTTCTACCTGCACATCATTCAACGTTCTGTAACCAGTGGTTCTGTCTCGCAAATACCCTACGGTAACCTGTTGCTCATAGATGCCAACACGTTTAAGCGCTGCTGGAAGAAAATCAGTATAGAATCCTTCCGACGATTCTCTCTCCTCGCTGGTACTCATTCCGCACTCCGTCAACCAGACAGGTTTACGGAAGTCATAATGCTCCATCAATCTGGCAATCTTCTCGAAGCATGGAATTAATTCCTCAGGGCTGAAATATGAATGAAAATTCATTACATCATAGTAGTCCTGCGCTTTCAATTTACACAGTTCCTCGAAGAAGTTGCTCTGCATCTCTGCCAACCCGCTTAATACTACTTGGTTCTGGGGACTGCGGTCTTTCAACCGTTCATATACAAGCTTCAAGCTTTTAACATATTGATCTGGCAGATTGCGAATTCCCCTCATTAGGTTCACCTCGTTCAACATCTCCCAGTATCTGATTCTACCGTTAAAGTGAAATGCTAGTGTATCAATATAGTTAGCATAGTCCGGATCGTCCCACGGATATTTTCCCAGCCAGGTCAGAATTCCCAACAGTTGAAGCTCTCTATCTTCCGCACTATTCAGGACATAATCAAATACTTTGGGAAAGAAATCTGTAGGGTTGCCGAAGACTGTCCCAAAGTCTAAATCAGAACGGAACCACCCTACTCCGGCCTCCTGCAACAAATCCATCTCACGGTCGCGAATCTCGTAATCCCATCCTGGACGAGTTACATGTGTACAGACACCATAAGGATTCTGAAGAGTTTGGGTACATGGAAAAAGCACTTGCCCAGACATATCTGTCTGATATAACAATACAGTTATTATGACAGCTAACAGCTTTTTCATGTCATTGTTAATTTGATTTACACAAAAGTACCCAATTTGTCCTTAACTACCAAACTTATTGTAAAATTTTATCTATTTGGTATTCAATTACGGATTCTTTTGTTTGATTTTTTCTTTTCTGGGAAAAATGAAAGCAAGTAATCTTGTGTATTTAGTTAAAAACTCATACTTTTGCAGAAAATATAGACAACAAATTCACATTATATAATAATGAAACGAAATTTTATCGCCTTTACACTATCCATTATAGCTACCCTCTTCTGCTTGCCCTTGCTAGCTGCTTACCAACTGACAGCCGATCAGGAAATCACCAGCCTTTTGAAGAATCCGACCTTCCAGAACCAATTCGATGGATGGACCTTTATCCAACAGGGCGGCAACATCACAATTCAGAAATTAGCAGAAGGTACTATTGAGGTACAGTCAGAAGGGTGTGAGTTTGTGTTGGAACAGACCGTCACCGACCTGCCCGATGGTGTTTATGAACTGCAGCTCGATGGTTACTTTGCCGCTGAGGCAATGCCCAAGAGTATGATGCACGGCAGTATGTTCAGCCTGAATGATATGAAAAACGTCATCATCTCTTCCTATGAATACACAGAAGAGTACCCAATCAACAGGGTTATGGCCAGGCCAGAAAACGGAGCACTTACCATCAGAATAAACGGACGTTGCCCCGCCTCTTCATCTGATTATACTGTATTCAGCAACCTGCACCTTTATTATCGCGGTCAAAATACAAATGAGGCATACAGTGCATGTACCAGTTTACTGGTTGACATGCAAAACATTCTTACCACAATGTGGGAATGTAAAGGAACGGATATTACTGACTATATTCAACATCCTTCATGCAATGCGCTACTCATGAAAAACGTTGGAAATGAAGCGTACTCGGGGACAATGCCGTCTTCTAGCAAGATATTATCACACTTCAGTTATCTTGGTAATCTGATGGAGGATGTATGCAACTCTCGTGCCGCCTACATCAAGTTAATGAACAACGTGCTGCAGACAGAAAACACTGCCAATATTCTTATAGACAACAATCTGCTTACTGAACACCAATACGATGCAGCTAAACATCTTCTTATGACAGCTACTCAGGGATATACAGATGGTAGTTTAACAAATCAGGACATAGAGAACAAACTAAAGGATTTAGCCTCACTTAGCGGATTTCCCCAATTCATCAACAACTATATGCAGATTAGTACGCCAACAGACCTCTGCAGTTTCTCTGTTCTGGTCAACGAAGGTATGCGTACCCTCGATGCTCAGCTTACAAAAGACATTGACATGAAAAGTATCAGAAACTTTCAACCCGTGGGTCTTTATTCAAACACCAACAAGGAGCATGCAGATTTTTATACTTATAGCTATGGCGGGAAATTCGACGGGCAAGGGTTCCAAATTCACAATCTGAATATGCAGACAGCTTACGAGGGCGGACTATTTGGCCGTTGCTACAGAGCACAGATTAGTAACTTGGGATTGGTGAACGTTTCTGTAACAGGAACTGGTGCCCAAACGTGCGGAGCTTTAGCCGGGACTCTTATGCAGACACTGGTTGACAACTGTTACGTAGCCGGAAACATACAAATTGTCACAGATGCTAAGATGGCAACGCAATTCGTTGGAGAAAGTGCTTGGAATACTGTATTCAATAACTGCTATACCTTAGGAGATGACTTCACCAACTCCACAGCTGCAGAATTGAATAACTGCTACTGGGGGAATGTAGCTACGGCGGCAGCTAACTCTGGCGAATTGTGTTTCAATCTTAATAATGGCGAGACTACCGACCCCATCTATTTCCAGACCTTAGAAAAGGATTCTTATCCCGTTCTCAAATCTGATCACGAGATAGTACGTCGTACCGAAGAGGGCTTTTATTATAATGGTGAAGATCCTGATGCAATCAATACTGTTGAAAACACTCAACACTCAACTGCCAACTCTCAACTATATGATTTAAGCGGTCGTCGCTTAAGCAGCAAACCACAAAAAGGTCTCTACATCCAGGGCGGTAAGATACACAGATAATGGGAATGCTACCTATAACAGAAGACCTTATTTCGGGATGGCTGAAAACTCGAGAACCCTTCAGCCATAAAGGTGATTATGGCCGTGCTTCTCTCGTAGCCGGGAGTATTGGAATGATAGGTGCAGCCATTCTGTCTGCTCATGCCTGCATGCGAAGCGGCGTAGGCTTACTCACCGTACACGTCCCAGAATGCGGATACAGCATTATCCAGCAAAGTGTTCCCGAGGCAAAGTGTATCGCCGACGAGCATTACACACATCATACCATCATAGAGATTCCTCTTTATACAGATGCCATTGGGATAGGTCCTGGCATCGATCAGCACATACAGACTCATTGGGCTTTACATAGCCTGATGCTAAATTACCCCAAGGTTCCGATGGTTTTCGATGCCGATGCACTGAACATCTTGGCGTATAACCAGCATTGGTATCCCCAAATTCCCAAAGGAAGCATCCTCACCCCCCATCCGGGCGAGATGAAACGATTAGGCATAGAGCCTCAGGAAATGGCAGAGAAGTATGGTGTAGTTGTGGTACTGAAGGGGCATCATACTCATATCTATGTGCCAAAGGATGGTGAGACTCTGGTTTACGAGAACACGCTGCACGGAAACGCGGGGATGGCTGTTGGCGGCTCTGGTGATGTACTCACAGGCATCATCCTTGCCTTGATGGCACAACATTATACAGCAGAGCAGGCAGCCGTTATAGGTGTATGGATTCACGCCTTAGCAGCCGACCTGGCTCTTGCTAACGGAAACAGCATGGAGTCGCTGCTTCCGTCCGATATTATCGCCAACTTGGGAGCTGCCTTCAATGCTTCACGTTTATAATAGTTTCAAGCCAATATTGGTGTACTCTCGTATCTTCGGTCAGTTCAGGATGAAAAGAGCAAGCCAGCATATTGTCTTGCCGCACAGCCACCACATGATTATCCAATGTTGAAAGAACCTCTACCTTATTACCTACGCGCTCTACATAAGGCGCACGGATAAAGACCATAGGCACTTTACCCAAACCTTTTATATTATGGAGAATCCGGAAACTCCCCAACTGCCTGCCGTAGGCATTACGCTTTACCGTTATATCCATACAGCCAAGATGCTGGTCGTCCAGCAGAATCATTCCTGCGCAAGTACCAAAGACAGGAAGTCCGTTTCTAATGACCTTTTGGATTGGTTCGAAGAGTGATTCGTCCTTCATCACCTTCATCATAGCCGTACTCTCACCACCTGGAAGAATAAGACCATCGAAGGGCTGCTGCCAGTCGCTCAGATTGCGTATTAAGACACTATCCACGCACAACCGTTCCAACACCTTACAATGTTCCTCAAAAGCGCCCTGCAGGGCTAATATAGCTATTTTCATTTTTACTTTCCTCTCTCCGCCATCAGCAGTTCAATCTCCTGTTCGTTGATGCCAACCATTGCTTCGCCTAAGTCTTCGCTCAGTTCAGCAAGAATCATGGGGTTGTTATAGTTAGTAACAGCTTTCACAATTGCCTGTGCACGCTTGGCAGGGTCACCGCTCTTGAAGATACCGCTTCCGACAAATACACCTTCGGCACCCAACTGCATCATCAGGGCGGCATCGGCAGGCGTTGCCACACCTCCTGCAGCAAAATTCACAACAGGCAGTTTACCGTTCTCGTGAACAAACTGCACCAATTCGTAGGGAACGCGCAGTTGCTTGGCAGCCTCGTACAGTTCATCCTCACTCATACTTACCAACCTACGAATCTCGCTCTGCATCATACGCATGTGTCGAACTGCCTGAATGATATCGCCTGTACCTGGTTCGCCCTTTGTACGAATCATCGTCGCACCCTCGTTGATACGACGCAATGCTTCGCCTAAATCCTTGGCACCGCAGACAAAGGGCACCTTAAACTTGCGCTTGTCGATGTGGTAGATATCATCGGCTGGCGAGAGTACCTCGCTCTCGTCTATGTAGTCTATTTCTATTGCTTCCAGGATTTGGGCTTCGGCGAAATGACCGATACGACACTTGGCCATAACAGGAATCGTCACAGCTTCCAGAATACCCTTAATCATCTTGGGGTCGCTCATACGGCTCACACCACCGGCAGCGCGGATATCAGCGGGGATGCGCTCCAATGCCATTACAGCACAGGCACCGGCTGCCTCAGCTATTCTGGCCTGCTCAGGGGTTGTTACATCCATTATTACACCGCCCTTCAGCATTTGAGCCAGGTTACGGTTCAACTGAGTTCTGTCTTCCATATTGCTAAAATTCTGAATAATTTGATAATTTTTCTGCAAAGATACATCCAAATGTCTTTGCCATAAATAATCTCTTCCTATTCGGCCAAACATTCCTCATAAAGAAGAAATATTACCAAAACCGGAACACTTGTTTGGGTAAATCACACTTTTGACTTACCTTTGCAATGAGATATGAGAAGAAAGATGAAAGCGGTGCTTTGCATAAATGGTTCGGACAGCATGGGGCATGCCGGTATACAGGGCGATGTACGTACCATCAAGGATCTGGGCGGTTATGCCGTCACGGTCGTTACAGCTGTTACCATACAGAACTCTATGGGCATTACAGCAATTCACCAGTTACCAACCGAACTGGTGCTGGGACAGGTGAAGGCTGTCTACGAGGAGATGCTTCCGCATGCTGTGAAAGTTGGAATGATAAATAATGCCGAGACGATCCGCACCATTGGAAAGGAGATTCTGGCCTGCCCAAATATTGTATGCTCGCCTGTTATCCTGGCCTCTCATGGAGGTCTGCTCATGTCTAACGACTCCTTGGTAGCATACAGGCAACACATCTTCCCTATCTGCCGACTCCTTATTATAAAATGTACGGATGCCGAAATTCTGTTGGGCAGACGCATCAGTACGGATGCCGATATGGAAGAAGCAGCAAATATTCTGCACGATATGGGTCCTGAGTGGGTACTGCTTCGTGGCGGCACATTTGCCAAAGGACGCATCAATGCCTTGCTTTCAGGTCCCAATTGCCAAAAGTTCTTTTCTTCGGTAAATATTGAGGGATGGCAACGTCACGGCGTTGGAGGAACACTTTCTACTGCAATTGCTGCCCGACTGGCACAAGAAGACGATGTGCCTACAGCAATCACCAATGCCCACAACTACATGCACAGCCAAGTGGTTTATGCTTCGGCACAACCCAGGTCGTTACAGCCACACAATCTGTATAACCGTTTTATGACGTTACTCGCGCAGTATTACACAACAGCGCATGATGTTTCCTTCTATGCCGTGCAGCTATCTATTTCTACGCGTTATCTTTCGCAGATAACCAATACTGTCTGTGGTCGGTCTCCCAAGCAGGTAATAGATGATTACCTCCTGCAGGAGTGCGAGAAATTGCTCTCCTCCACCTCGCTTACGATACAACAGATTTCCAATCAGTTGGGGTTCACCTCGCAGATAGCCTTCGCCAAGTTCTTTAAGAGCCGAAAGGGATGCTCTCCAACCTTTTACCGCGAAAGAAGAACGCTCCGTTAAAGTTCCTTCAACAACTCACGTACAGCAGTCTCCAACTGAAGGTCGGTTCCTTTGACAACTGTCTCGGGCCGGTTCAGGATGTAGACATCAGGTTCCAACTGCGTATTCTCCAGATAAGAACCGTCGGGCAACTGATAGCCGATTACAGGTACACCGAATACCAATGAGGGATCCTGTAAGGTTTCCCAGTTCACAGAACTCATGGTACCAGGAACAGGAGCACCTACCAGTTTACCTAACTTCTGATGACTGTACACCCAAGGTGTTCCGTGGGCATTGCTGTAGTTGCTCTCGCATTGCAACATAATGCTGGGATGGTTGTAACGTCTGCTGGGCATATCGCAAACTTCTCTGCCGCGAATTACCTGCGTGAAGTATTTATGGCCAGAGAACAGAATCTCTATATCCTCATGGAGACGACCGCCTCCATTGTAACGGGTATCTATAACTATTCCTTCCTTCAGATTATACTTACCCAAAATGTCTGAATAAACATCGCGGAAACTGGCATCGTCCATTCCCTCGATGTGTACGTATCCCAGACGACCGTCAGAGAGGCGTTCCACTTCGGCTGCTCTGCTCTTTATCCAACGTTTGTACAGCAAGTCTGATTCTTCGGATCGACTTACGGGAAGTACCACTTCATCCCAAGTGCCGGCACTACCCTTCAGGCTTACCAGCGTCTTCTTGCCTTTGCATTGGTTCAAGAGTTGGGACAGATCCGTATCCTTGGTTACCGGCTGTCCGTTGACAGCTGTAATCACATCGCCTGCCTTAACCTTGCTTTTGGCCTTAAAGAACGGCCCCTCTTCCAACACAGCAGTAATCTTTATACCTTCTGTAGCTTCTGATAAGTCATACAGCAGGCCCAAACTGGCTGTAGCATCGCCCTTGGAAGAGTGACTATACCGACCACCGGTATGGCTTACATTCAGTTCACCCAGCAACTCGCTTAGCATTTCGGCATAGTCGTAGTTGTTATTGATATGCGGCAGGAAGCGTGCATAGTTCTGGACCATAAGATCCCAGTCGCATCCGTTATAGTCCGTACGGAAAATCTTCTTGTTAATCTGCTTGGCCACATGGCGGAACATATATTCACGCTCGGCAGCAAGATCCAGTTTCATTTGGGCGCTATAGGTAATAGCGGTTGTCTTATCGCCCTTCTCAATCTTCTTCATGCTGCTGCCCAACGAGTACAGATTGCCGTCCTTATCCATTTGCAGCACACCGCTTCCGCCTTTGCTGAGCAACTTGGTCTCGTGTTTGCGCAAATCCATCTTCCACAAGTCGGGCGAACCTTCGAAGGCAGAGAAGTAATAAAGATTCTCGCCGTCCTTGCTTACAATGGCATCACCCAGACGGCTGCTGTTTGGTGTCAGTCGGACAATGCGGTCCTCTATGCCCTCGAACTCTATTGCCAGAGCCTTTGCAGAATCGGCATCCTCTTTTTTATCGTCTTTCTTCTCATCCTTTTTGTTATCGTTATCGTTCTTCTTCCCGTTATCGTTCTTCTTCTCATTCTTCTTTTCCAATTCCTTCAAAAGGGCATAGTCTTCTGGAGAGAGACGATAGCGGTCGTATGCATCCTGCGTCAGGAAAGCCAGGAACACATCCATCTGACTGCCCCACGATGCGTGACTGCGCATACCATAGCGTTCGCTCTCGAAGAGGATTGCCTTGCCGTCCATCACCCAACGAGGTCTTCCGCTCATATAACCGCTTTGCGTAATTGGATGAATCTCACCGCCTTCGGCACTAACAATTCCCTGGTCGGTATAGGGATCGCGCCTGTTGGCGATGAAGCTAAGGACGAACCACTTTCCGTCAGGACTCCATTCAAAATCGAACCCGCCGTCCTGACGATACCATTTGCTACCGTCTGTTACTTGCGTAACCTTCTTGGTCTTCAAATCCACTACCTTCAGTTTGATACGGTCCTCGATAAAGGCCAGCTTCTTGCCGTCAGGACTGTATTTGGGACTTTGACGCTCCACCTGAGAGAAATCGGGTTTGCCATCCAACTTCAGCTCGGGCAGTTCTGGGAAAACGCTTTCCTCCTTAATCAATGTCGCATTGGCAAAGTTCAGGTCTTCGTCTCTTACGATACTAGCCGTATAGAGTTGCCAGTTGCCGTTTCGTTCAGAGGCATAAACGATGGTACGACCATCGGGTGCAAAGTCCACATCAGCTTCAGCGCCGGCGGTCTGAGAGATTCGTCTGGTAGTTGCATATTCTACGCTGGTAACAAACACCTCGCCTCTAACGATAAAGGCGATTTGCTTGCCGTCCTTACTTACGACTGGCTGACGGGCACCGCTCGAGAATGTCAGATCCGAAATTACAGGTTCATCGTCGCGAGTAAGGGTAATATTCAGTTTCTTGGGCTTCTCACCCCCTTTCTGCGTATAGATTTCCCCATTAAAAGTATAGCAGAACATGTCGTTCTTGGCAGAACTTAGGAAACGAACTGGATGTGTCTTAAAGCTGGTTACAGCCTGAAGATCTTTAGCGTTGGTGGCTCCTGCCTGGGCAGCACAACTGTACACATTCATACTGCCGCCATTACGCTCGCTCAGGAAATAGAGCGTCTTGCCGTCGGCACTCAATACAGGGTTACGGTCCTCGCCGGCATGATCGGTGATGTTAGTATGCTGGCCTGTCTTGGCATCATAGAACCAGATATCCCGGGTAATAGAAGAGGTATGATGCTTGCGCCATTCATCCTCGTAACCCTTACGGTCCTGATAGTAGAAACTCTTGCCGTCGGAGGCAAGACTTATCATTTCAGCTGGCGAAGCCAATATCTGTAGTGTTCTTCCTCCCTTTACAGGTACCTTATACAACTCAGGCAAACGACTTGAAGGGAACATCACACTCTCTGCAGGATCCTGGATATTAGCACCGAAAATCACATATTTTCCGTCTGGCGTAAAAGCCTGAGGAACCTCTGCCGTACTGTTATATGTAAGACGAGTTGCGGAACCGCCTTCAGCAGACATTACGAAAACATCCAAATTGCCATGCCTATCGCTCGAGAAGGCAATCTGCTTTCCGTCAACGCTCCAGACAGGAGAGCATTCGTAGCTGTTCTGTGTGGTCAGCTGGACGGCTGTTCCACCTTCTACCGATACTTTATAGATATCACCTTTGTAGCAAAAAAGCACCTGAGAGCCATCGGGACTTACCACGACATCCCTCAACCAAAGCGGCGTTACTGCCAGGTTGGCACCAACTTGAAATGTAGTAGCCGCCATGAGTGCAGCAGCAAAGAGCTTTCTTATATTCATTACTTTATATTATTATGATTTTGTGCTGCAAAAATACAAATAAAAGCGGATAATCAAAAAGAAAGGTGGAAATAAATATTACCTAACAGAACTATTAACTAACGGAGTACGAATTTGCCTATTCGGAAAATAAAATAAAATATGTAAATATTTCTGAAGGTCGGTTTTGATATTTCACAAAAAGTAAGTATCTTTGCAGAAAGATATACAATAATAGAATGAGAAACATATTGACTGTACTTTCCCTTGCAGCAGCTTCATTCCATCCCTTGTACAAAAATGGCAAGTAAATCCACATTTAGAACAAGGGCAAGAAAGAAGAGAATAAGAGAATACGAAAGGTCTTAAATGAAAATTTGCTCGTCATTATGCAACATGTTTTAGAGAAGTTATTTGGCTTCGACCCACAAAAGCACAGCATTCGCACAGAGATTCTGGCTGGCATAACCACCTTCCTCACCATGGCCTATATCCTGGCAGTTAACCCTAACATATTCAGCGCCCTACCAGAAATGCCCGGTGGTAGTGTGTTCACTGCTACGGCATTAGCTGCCATCGTTGGCACACTGGTGATGGCACTATATGCTAAGAAGCCCTTTGCTTTGGCTCCCGGCATGGGACTGAATGCCTTCTTCGTATATACTGTATGCTTGAAAATGGGTTACAGCTGGCAGTTTGCACTCACCGCCGTGCTGATAGAAGGAATCATCTTCATTATTCTTACAGTTACAAAGTTGCGCAGTTTATTACTTAGATCTATTCCGGGAACACTAAGCAAAGCCATCGGAGCAGGTATAGGCCTGTTCATAGCCTTCTTGGGAATGGAGAATTCCGGAATCATCGTAGATAACGAGGCAACGCTAGTATGCTTAGGCGATATCACCCAAGGCACTGCCCTATTGGCTATGATAGGCCTCTTTATCACTGCTGGAATGGTAATGGCCAAGGTACGCGGTGGTATGCTCTGGGGTATCCTGATTACGACTATTTTGGGCCTTTTCATCAAAGACCCTGCAACTGGTCAGGCTATTACACAAGTGACCGGTATAGTATCCACTCCCGTCAGCGTATCGCCAATCTTCTGCCAGTTCCAATGGACCAAAATATTCTGTCCGGACATGTTTGTAGTGGTATTCACACTGCTTTTCATGGATATGTTTGATACTATGGGTACCCTCATCGGAGTGCATCAAAGTGCCAGATTATCGACGCAAAGCAACAAGCGCGATGATATACCCAATCTGGAAAGAATGTTCATTGCCGACTCTATTGCCACAGTTGCCGGAGCCTGCCTAGGTACTTCTACCACCACTACCTATGTCGAAAGTACCTCTGGCGTTATAGAAGGAGGGCGAACAGGTCTTACCGCCTTCTCCACCGCCATGTGTTTTGCACTGGCTCTATTCTTCTGCCCCCTTTTCCTGGCTATCCCTAGCGCAGCCACAGCACCTGCCCTTATCATTGTGGGTATTATGATGATGCCTGCCGTAGCTCGCATTCATTGGGATGACTATTGCAAAGCCATTCCAGCCTTCCTGACCCTCATTACCATTCCTTTGGCATACAGCATCAGCGACGGCATCCTCATCGGTGTCATCTCCTATGTGCTATCTCATGCTGTAGCTGGCAAGTTCAAGGAAATCTCTAACACCATGTGGGTATTAGCCATCCTCTTCATTTGTAAATACATCTTTTTATAAACTATAACCACAAGGAGAATGAAATTTTTATCTTGCGGCTTAGTTAGTGCAGAAATAGCAAACATAAATGTAAAGAACAAATTACTTCATTACAACCTTTTTCCCTGCCTTAATGTAGATGCCTTTCTTTAATTCATTGAACATTGAACATTGAACATTGAACATTCTACGTCCACTTAAATCGTAGAGCGCATCATCAGATTCTTTACTGTTTACTTCTTCATTCTCCAACTCACGGATGCTATTAACTTCCTCTTCGGTGCCAAGCATCTTATCGCGGAAATCGTTAATGGCTTTGTTGGTAATGCTAAAGTTCGTAGTCACATACTTGCGAAACTTCTCCTCCAGCGTCTCGCCTTGGAGTGCTTCGACTGCTGAGAACATCTCGTCGAGCTGTCCTTTGCTGCATGGGGTGTTGAAGTAGGAGAAATTGGTCAGTTCGTAGTCTTTGTATATATCACTCTTGCTCATACCAAGCACGCCTTCCAGAAGGAATGCGAGAGTACCTGTTCGATCTCGGCCGATAGCACAATGGAA
>Ga0326513_10001262_pt1 | contig 20426 bp, 8 predicted proteins | sample 2_2465_0518_D_FD_203654 | JGI IMG/M metagenome (GOLD analysis project Ga0326513, IMG submission 203654) | Bovine rumen microbial communities from UC Davis, California, United States - 2_2465_0518 | ecosystem: Host-associated > Mammals > Digestive system > Stomach > Rumen | place: USA: California... | reverse complement strand
AAAAATATGATTCGCTCGGGTCGGCTTATCAGACCTTAATGATAAAGTTTCTCCATACCAACCTGTTTGACTAGGTAAAGAGGTACCTTCATTGCCGTTATAAGTGATTGTAAAAGATGGTTTTGCTGATATGGTTAATCTATATGTAGCTGAACTATTACCACCAACGGTTCCTCCATAAGAATATACGTTTCCTGTTATGGTTACTGTTTGGTTAGAATGAGTACGATTCCATCTATAAGTACGTGCTGTGATTAATTCTTTTTCTTCACCTGAACTTATTTTTACTGTTGGATTAGATACAGTGTGATTACTCTGATTTGACCCAGATAAAGTAACCTCAAAAGTATTCGTATTTAAACCAGTATTAGCACAATATATAAATACTCGACAAGTCGCCGTCACATAAGTTTCATATTCATTAATAACATATTTTAATCTCGCGGCCCACTGATTTCCATTATAACCCGTAAGTGGTCCTGTAACTTGATTTGACCATGTCCTACTCATTATTTTCTCCTATTAATTTATTATGTTTTAAACTGATTTTATGTCCATCAGTAGTTTCTCGAACCTCCCACATAAAATCTCCAATTTGTTGTTTATTTTTAATTTGAGATTGAGAAATTACTAATTCATTTGATGAAATCCAAGCAACTTTAGTGACGCCTCCTACCCCTTCTTCTATACTTGTTATATTTTCTGGTCTTTGATAAAAACCCATCTCTTTATTTGTAATTTTAACAAAAAACTCTCCTTGTCCTATTATAATACAAGGCTCACTACCGTCAGTAGCTAAATTAATATAACCATTAGCACCTAAATAATTATTAACTGTACCATTTAAGCTTGCTAATTCTGAATTTATTGAATCATTAAAATCTGATAACTGCGCGCTAATATCTGTAGTTATATTTGTTATAGTTGTAACTAATTGAGTCTCTCCATCGACTACTTCTGTTTTTAATTGACTTTTATTAACTTCATGCTCTACATCGCCTTCAATATAATAATATCTAGGCTCTGTACCTGAATTATCTACATAAACTATCTCTGATATTGTTTCAGAGGTAGATGCATCTTGATGTTCATAAACATAAGTCGTTACTCCATACACACTATTTTCTAAATCGGTTGTTATCTTTTCTAACCCATCGACTTGACCTATAGTCAAACTGCCTTGAACATTTGCCGCATTAACTTTAATGGTGTTTGCATTAAGTCTGTTGGAGTCAATAGTTCCTGTAGTGATGTGCCCGCCATCAATAATAGTTGTTGTATCATCTTTTACTGGAGTTGTACACGTTACTGTGCCACTAACGACTTTCTTTTGCTTTGCAACAAAGAGGACTGGATAACTGGTGTTATAAGTTGGTCTTTTGGTAGTCCATGTATTCTGTTTATCTCCTGTTTCAGTAATCCATGTCGTAGTACCCGATACTGAAGTAGTTCCAGATGCTTTGGAAATATAAATGTATTGCTCTTCTGCTACTGCTGAAGTTTTTGGTGCAGCATTTTCTGCTGTAGTTTTAGCTGATGCTGCCGTACTTAATGCAGTAGTTAATGCTTTATCATAGGTTCCACTTTCACTTGGGGTATAACTTGTACTTGCAGTACCTGACATTGGAGTTTTTTCAATTTTAAGTCTCACCCAAATATAATGGTTAGCTGACCAAGTCGGTACTGTACTTTGCCATGTGCCATTAGCACTACTTGTACTTGAAGATAAATTATATTCTTGTGTTGTAGTAACTGATGCTGCGGCTCCATTAGCGGTAGTTTGAGCGCTTGAAGCAGTAGATAAAGCAGTAGTTAATTGACTATCATATATACCATACTGATTATCTGGAATGCCTGGTGTATAAACCGTAGTTGCATTTCCACTTATCGGAGTATAGGTAGTTGCTATTCTAGTCCACAAATATTTATTACTAGACCAAGTTGGAATAGTTGTAGACCAGCTATATCCAGTACCACTACCTGTTAAACTAGTTGATGAATTAGACAGCCGAAACTGAGTTTCTGTAATTACAGATTTAACAGTGTCGGTTTTAGATGCTAACCCAGATACGTCTGGTATATCAGTAGTTTTAGCATAACTACTGCTATCTGATAAATCAGAGACTTTAGTTGGTATTTTCCCAGTAGTATCAGTTAAATCAGATATATCATCTGGTATTGCTGGTATGCGTCCATCAATTGTAGTATTAAGATTAGTTGTACTTAATCGTCCACTTGTAAAAATCGCCGCACCTTCAATATTAACTTTGTCTGCCGAAATTTTAACTGCACTTCCTCCAGAAGATTCAGTTGATGCGTTAATAGCGGCTATAACACCATTTTTTTCTACTCTTAAACTAATATTATCCGCATTTTGTTTAATTGCTGATTTAATTGTATTAGTCTTTGTTGTACCATCTGGTGCTGTATAAGTATCTTGATTAGAAACTAAAGAAGTAATACTAGTTGCTGTTTGACTTATATTAGTTTCATTTGTTGATACGCGTGTAGTTAATTTAGTTAAATCTGTTTGACTAGCTTTTGTTCCTACTGTTTGACTTATTCCATTTATATCTGAAACTAAATTATTATATTTTTCAGTCGTAACTATATCTAAAATTCGCCAATAAGTACCATCATAAACAAAATGCACTAAAGAACCGTCTTTCCAATAAAATTTTGAATCTAAAGCATTTCCATCAGAATCACGAATAGATTTAGCCCCTGTGCTATTTACATTTAATGTTGGATTAGCTACATTATTTTTATTTGTAAATTTAATAAAGACTTCCGCTCCATTAAATAGTTGGAATCCTTCACAAGATGCAACTTTTGCAGTAGTAGTTGCAGCAGTACTAGATGTTCCATATTTAGCTTGAACTCTTTGTAAAGCTGCTGAAGACTGTGACATCGCGCCCTGTGCATCTTCATTTGCATGTTGAGCGATTGAGTTAGCAATCGCCGCATCAGCTACAGCTTTTGTTATAGCCTCATCTTTGTAGAATAAATACTCGGTTTTTGCTGGATTAGTATATGTATTTGTAATCCTGCCCCAATAAGCTGGTTTAGATGCGTCATAATCAGGTGTGTTAGTTGTCCAAGTATATGAAGTATGGTTTGATGAATTAATGGTAACATTATTCGCAGCAATTGTATATTCTGTTTTAGTTGCTGTTAAACTTTGACCATCATTACCAGACTTACCTTGCTTTGATTTGGTATACATCTTACTACCATTACTATAAGTAGTAAGCGTCCATAACCACTGACCTTCATTTACCGTTGGTACTGACGTATATGTAAAACTACTATCCGCTGGTTGTGAATCCGTGCTACTAATAGCATATTTAATAGATGAAATACTAATAGATGTTCCAGTCGCGCCGTGTGCAGCAACAGAATAAGAGGTTGTAGAGTTCCCATCAGAATATGTAACTATAGTACGTGTCCATAAATACTGTCCAGTTGTGGTAGACTGAACAGTTGTCTTCCATTCACCTGTTGGTGTTGTAGTTGGACTAGTAGATACTTGGTATGTTGTAGAAGTACTACTAATACTTACTGATGTACCAGATTTACCTTGCTTTGCAACTGAATAAGTATAATTACCATCAGAATAAGTAGTTTTTGTCCATAAATAATTGCCTTCTGCTACTGTAGGAATTGATGTTTGCCACGTTCCAGTTGGTGCAGAAGTCGGACTAGTGCCAGATTGATATTCTACTTTAGAAACTGTAATAGAATCACCTGATACTCCTTGCTTTGATTTTGTGTATGCTTTACTTCCATTACTATATGTTACCAATGTCCATAACCAAGACCCTTCTGCAACAGTAGGAACAGATGTATATGTAAAACTACTATCAGTAGGCTGTGACTCAGTTGTGCTAACTGCGTATTTTATTGATGAAATAGTAACTGAAGTACCAGTTTGTCCAGTTGAACCAGTAATACAAACAGCTGTACCTATTACATCTTTATCCGCTGTAGTTCCAGATTTATGAACGCGTGTTCTTTGCCATATATAATATCCTTGCGCCCAATCCGGTCTAGTTGTTGACCAGTTAGTATCAGTTGCTGAAGGCGCATTAGATGAAGATTGATTACGATTATATTCGACAGTTATGCTTTCTATATCATTTGTGTCGGTAATTGTAATTGTTCCATAAGAAACTTGACTCATAAGTTTCCTCCATATATGTTCTATGTATACGGCGCGCCGGTGTGTTTCTCCGAAAATAGGCTGAACCCTGTTTTTTCCAGACCAATCTTGGCGCCCGCCGGAGGCCGTATACGTATTTCCTAACTCCCTTGTGGCGGTTGCGAAGCAACCCCACAAGGCACACTTAATTTTAATTAACTTCTAATTTGTCCACGAATTGTTCCATCGGGGTCAATGGTCGCGCAGTTTTGATAGAGGGATTTAACGTCGGAAGCGGAAAGGGCGGTTGCATAGATACGAAAATCGCTTAAGCTACCACTAAATGAATAATTATTATTATATGACCTATTCCACAGCCAACAATTATCAGCATTATGTACATAATAATTTGAACCACCAGATTGCGATTCAGCTTCTCCATTTATATAAGCCTTTCTAGTAGCACCATCATATGTTACTACCACGTGATTCCAATCATCATCTTTCCAATGGGTGGTTGTAAATCCTGCTGTTGAAGCCTTTGAATTCGTATAAAGTAATGAATTTAATAAACCAATTTGTAAACCACTCGTTTTATCATTAAAAATCGCTGCATTTTGTGATTTTTTACATTTAATCCAAAGGGCCGCCGTCCGTGCTTCTGCTGGTAGTATTGGACCTTCTAAATAAGTAGAAGCGCTACCAGTTGCAGTTGTAGATACAGCATATTTTGGTGTATCGGATGTGTTGGTATGTGTACCATGCCACATACCATTGTTACAATAGCCTGAACAATCATATTCGGTTGTTCCATTAATATTCATATTATTAGCATCAGCAGTATTAGGACACCATGGAGTAGGAATCGAACCTTTTTCTAACTTAAAATTCTTGAAATAATACGTTCCTACCACACCACTAAATCCTAAATGTAATTGTATATTCCCATAACTGGTACCAGGATTGGCCCAAGTACTAGTATAATATACTCTCATCCATTTACCAATTATAATAGAACCATTTACTGGCTTTAATTGTTTATAGCCATTACCACTATTAATAAATAAAGTCGGAAGAACTGTACCTGTTTCTATTTTAACATCACATGAAATACAATATGCATCTCCTACCGCCATATTGTTACCAACACTAGTATTACTATCTTTAGCAAAACCTAAAGAACACCAATTACCATTACCAGAGGTAGAAACAATCTTCATAGACCCACCAGATTCATATGTTCGAGTAATACCACTCGCATTTCCACCACTAGTAACTTTATGACTTTCTAGAATAAAATTCTCCTGTCCCCATCCCCCTCTATTCAACGGATAGTGAAGTACAAGCCCCTTTGAAAGTTCTTTAACTTCCATTGGAGAGAGACAGTGGTCATAGATACGGACATCATTTAATAAGCCTTGAAAATAACAATCATAACTAGAGCCGCGACATCTCGCACCAATTGTAAGTTTTGGTCTATCCAACTTGGCATTTGTGATAGCTTTTGTATTAACTAATACTCCATTTAAATATGTTTTTAAATTAGCACCATCAAAAGTACCCACAAAATGATTCCACTGTCCATAGGTCATAGGAATACCAGCATTATATTGACCATTTGCTGTATTTTGAATAACATTACCTGCTGGACGAGTGTATAAACCCAATTGCATATCTGCATCGCCGCCGTTAATATTACATGCCATTATCACTTCCCAACTACGAGAACTAATATCTGAATAAAGCCAACAGCTATAAGACCAAATATTTTGTAAAACTACATCTTGTACAGTAATATAACTAGACCCATTAAAACTATAACAACCTCCTAACTTCCCTGCCGAGTTAAAAGTTGCTCCATTATTCGTAACTGTCACATCATCCAATCCTTGATTCCTCAAATCTTTTGTTAAAGGTAACCAAACCCTTAAACTCATTTTCTCCTTTCCCCTCCATATATTTACAAGTCCTACGTACTCAGCGCGCCGGTCCGTCAATGTACATCCATCGACGACAATTTTCCGTTTCAAGGGCGACCTTGGCGCCCGCCGGAGGCCAAATACATAAGACACATCTCTCAGTTAAAACAATTTTTCCACTATTTAAATTATATCACAAATATAATTTAAAGTCAAATTCCATAAATAAGTTGCAAAAAGCCCTATTTTCTCCAAAGAAAAAAGACGGACAAATAAATGTCCGTCCTCTCCGATTACTTCACGAGTACAATCTTTAACAACCCATTCTCTTCATAGTATTCATCAACTGTATACCAAGAAAATACATGAGTCTGCTTGTCCGTTTCAATCACAAAGATTGAAGTAAAGTCATCCTCAACGAACTCCTCAATCGGACAATCAATAAGTAGTTCCACCAGATTTATGACCTTATCGTCTATATGATTTATGTAATGGTGAAACTCCACAACATTATACTCCGAATTAAAAGTTTTAAGATTCATAATATTTTCCTCTGTAAATTTATTAGCGTAGAGTACGCTTACAATTCTGCAAGTGTAGTCTCGCCTTGATAGGAGGTTCCTATATAATATGTCTAGGGAGGATTTATTATTTATCTTATACATATATTATATCTGAAATTCCGGAGAATTTCAAATTTTGAGAAAGAAAAGTTAAAAGGCCGCCGAAGCGACCTTTTAGTTTAGTTTTTAACTACTTCAACAAGACAAATAATTTTATTATTTACAATATTTGCATTAATATAAACGAATTGTCCTTTATCTGCTGTACCATTCTTTGATGGAGAAATATACATACCTTTAGCTTTAAGTGCGTCTAACGTTAAAGCATTACCCTCTATATCTCTAAAAGACCAGTTATAAATTAAAGGACTTAATTCTGCATTTGTATAATTACCTGCAGTACCAGTAGATGTTTTTAAAGTTATACCAGTTACTTTATTATTAGATTTGGTTAGTAAGAATAATTGCTCATTTGTTTTACCTGTTGTAGATTCTACCACTTCTGTCCCAAATTTAACTTCGTCTAATGTGGAACCATTCAATGTGGACTGAGCATATATTACTCCTTCCCCAATACTATTTACAATCTTATCTCCTAAAGTACATAAAACTTCAACTTGTAACGGGTCAGAATAGTCTGTAAAAGAAATATAAGAAACATATCTTTTATTAGAACCTTTTGGATATGTTACTGTACAAAGCACTGACAAAACACCATTGACACTTGTCCCAGTAACAGATAAAGTACCACCTGTACCTAAAGAAGCTCCCGTGGCAGCATTCGTCCAACTAATACCACAAGCAGAAGTATTAAAAATATTCGACCCATTTTTAATTAATTGTGGAGTAACTGTTACAGTTCCTTCTTGATTCTTAAAAAACGTACTTCGATTTGGTACTAATTGTAAATTAATAGCATCAGCTCCATCTATACCGCTTGGATTTGCATTAAAAGTAAACTTTTTATTTAAAGTGGTTACACTATGGTCAGTTGGGTCAGTATAAGAAAAGCCTAAAGTAATAGAACCATTAGTATAAGTACTTAAATCTTTATCAGCATTAACTGGTATAGTAATTACACCCTGACTCGCAGTTATATTACCGAATAAACCACTAACAACATTTCCATCTAAGGTTGCACCAGCAAAACTCATAGTAACTTCATTTGTACCTAAGTAGCCTTGATATTTGGTAGTTATAGTTTGTCCTTTGGTAATATAATTACTATCTGTAGTTATACTTTCATTTTCATTTGTAAGTGACACACTTAATGCACTAACACCGTCATCCCCTTCGTGACCTCTAGGTCCTACAGAACCATCAGAAGTTACAATTATAGCCTCTTGGTCTAAGTAACTATCGCAGTTACTAGCACCAGGAGTAGTTAATCTAAACAAAATAGGGGATTTATCAATTGTAAAGGTGTTAGCAACATTAATAGATATAGTTCCTGTGGTTGTTGTACTACCATTAAGAGCGCGCGTCCAACTAGAATCACCTTTTCTTTTATACCAAATATCTCCTGCATAATTACTTGTACTATCACTACTTTTTGCCGTAATTTGTAAATTTGTTGGACTATAACTCCAACTATCTTGAGTAGCTCCGGCGGTCGCACTATTAATACGCTTAATGGTATCAGAAAATTCTAAATTATAAACCACCGGTGTAATTCCATCTTCACCAGCTTCAATACCAGTTAATGAAAAGTCTTTTTTATATTCTGTACCTTCATAAGTTAATATAAATTGTACTTTACCACTAGTATAATATTTCTGATTCTCGTCTTTAGTAAAATTAGTAACTAAAACTGCATCGTAACCACCGCTTAAATTTAGTGTTGCGCCATTATTAATATTAACAGTTTCTTGATTTGCTTTACCAAAATTTTTTACTGCTTGTGCAGTTACGTTTACTAATGAAACCTTAACGCTATTTCCCGTTCCTAAACTAGTTGTAATAACATTATTGCCTCGATATACGGTAACTTGTGAACCAGCTAAATTACCAATACGAGTCCATTCTGGATTACCCTCACTATTAAATGGTACAAGCTGTTCATCATTTGATAAATCAAGTTGTATTAATGTGCCACCCGCCGCGCCATCTCTTAATTTAGTAACTGAAAATTCATCAGTATAAGTAGATTGCGCGCCATATAAACCCTGTACTGTTACTTCAAAACGGGCAATATCATTTTGAAAACCAGTAAAGCTGGCAGCATCTATCGTTAATGCATGTGTATTTGAGTCAATACTTAAACCAGTTACACCAGTAGCATTAACAAAACTTGTACCATTGTAATATTTCCATGGATTAGCAGGATAACCAACTTCTCCATAAGCATGTGGTGTTAATGTAATAGTAGGGTCGCTTGGAGAAGTTGAGCCACCTATATATTTAAATACATTATTACCACTGATTCTAACCCCTTTTGAAGTAGCTGTTTGAGTCAATTTGTTAAAACTAATTTCACCAGTAGCTTCTACATCTGCGCCAGTTTCAGAAGTATATGTAGCTTTAACTACATAAGTAACATATGTAATATTTGTAAGATTAGTTTCTCTCTTTAAACTTTTATCACTAACTCCTGCAGCAATAGTCTTAATTGGTGTATCATTCCCTTTTATATACCATTTAACTGCCGCTTCTGTAGTTTTATCTACACCAGCATAAGTAATAACTGGTGTAATTGTTAAAGGACTAGCCTGAGTCCAATTTGGAGTATATTCTTGTGTTTCTTCACTATAAATCTGTGTATTTGGACCATCAGCGTATGGATATACGCTGAATTGTCCTACATCTGTTAAATCAACAATGGTTATTGTACCATAACTTGTTATTGATGACATCCTTTAAGCCTCCTTTATTGATACTTCACATTCAAACACACCTTTATGTGCTACATCTGAAGCTGTAATATCTAGTGTGTTAGAATTATTTAGTGGACGACCCCAAGACTCATCATAACCAGAGCCATCCAATAACCTTTTTCTCCATGTATATGTAATATTATATTTAGAATCTTTTGTAATATCTATTCCGCCCTTTTTAACCGTACAAACTAAAGTAGAAGCAATATTATTATTAATAAATAGCACTCCTGCAGTAGAATCTATAGATACAGTAATCGCATCTTCTCCATTTTGGCCTGCTGGTCCCGGTGGTCCAGGTACACCTTCAGCTTCAATTTGACTTACATCATGATAATTTCCGGTTGGCTTATGTGTATCTGGGTCTACAGTTTCAAACATAACTTGGTTTGCTCGAATTTTTAACTGCTTCTTTCCACTCTCATCCGTATAGAAAACTAAATACTGACTAGCATCGCCAATATACATATTATCAGTATAAATACCTTGAGTACCAACCATATTACTATAAATCTCAGAATCAACCCTTCCTGTCATAGTTGATTCAGTTGGCAATGTACCCAAAATACCACGCATATTATAAGTAACTTTTATAGGGTCATTTGGATGAATTATAGTTTCAAATAATGAAATTGTACGCGGTGGTAAATTTACATAATTATCAGAACTGTTAATTCCAATTCCGTAGTTATGGTCACCAGGAATATCCATTCCCTCTCCATCTTGCTTATGACTACCAAAATCTAATAATGAACCACCAGCTAAGTCATCTAAAGTAGCAACTTCTAATATCTCGGCCGCGCCCTCTAAACAAATTTCATTAGTATATTCTAACGTCTCTTCAGTAGTATTAGAATCAGTAGGAACGTAATCACCATCTTCTACTACATAATCAGATGAATCAGACGAATTAGTATTAACATTGATGTTCTTAATTTTATATATATAAGATAAACCACCAGTACCAACCATGCTTGCTACATCTGTTGGAGCGGGCGCTTGTTCATTAGCATAGTTACTAATTTTCACCCAATTATTTTCTCTAAATACAAGTGGTTTTTCTACTGTAACATATAAATCATTATAAACTATCTCACCATTTTCTCCATAATGATAATAGGCTTGAATAGTTTCTTCTTCACCAGATTCACTTATTACAGTAATCTCTGAAGGTTCAAATCTCGCACTTTTAATACTTGAAGAAGGTCTAAATAAAAATGCGCCACCAACAGCTTGAATTTCTTCATATTCAAATACTGAAGTTTTAATTGAACCTCGAACAGATACGTTCGAAAAAGTAGCATCGCCGTCACCGTTAATGGCCCAACCAAGTCCGCTCGCGCCTTCAGCGTAATTACTACTTCTAATAGTGGCCATTTCACCATCTATTACTACATGGTTTTGGTCTTGAGGACCTATGTCAACTATACCACTAAAAATACCATTTGTAGCGTTAATAGTACCAGTCATAGTAACATTACCGTCACTACCGGTAGTAAATACTGGCTCACCATCAATATTTTTAATGTTCATGCCGTACTTAGTAGGCGCGCCGGTGTCATCAAACTCTAATGCACCTATTTTAATACGTTCTTGATTTCCTTGTACTACTTGGAAATCATTATCAGAACTAATACTAACATATCCGCCATCTTTATATGAGTTTTTAATAAAGAAGCCATCCCAAGTAACTCCAAAAAATGCTGTATCTTTTATATTCTGTAAGGAAGATGCTATGAAGTTTTCTCCATTTTTAACTCCATACAAACCATACTTATCAAAACGAACATAAGTTCTTAAGTTATAAGCTTCCTGTCCATTTTCATCGAGTCCATATGCATTTAAACCAGCTTTATCCCAACGGAAAGATGGGTTATCTCCATCCATTAGCCAGATATTTTGTGTGTTAATAGTTCCTGCTGTTAAATTATCAGTAGAAATTCCTTGTGCGTTAAGAGCCGTACTCCAAGTCTTGCCGCCATCAGAAGAAATTTGTATTCCACTATTAATAATTTTAACATAATTTCCACCATTTGTCAAATCTTGGATTATTAACCCAGACCCATCAGTACGAATTGAACCATTAGAAGTTAAAGCAAATCCATCTCCTGCAGCCCCTAACATTGAATTACTTAACAATTCTGGTTTAATAAATCCATTACTATCAAGTATAGAACTTATTTTTGCATATGTGGCTTCATTATACTCTACTGTTTGAACCGCCGCGCTAATACGTTGAAACAAATCTTCAAAGCGGGTTTTGTAATTTTGAATAGTAATTACATTTTCTTCAGGAGAATCTAAGTGCCATTCAGTTTGAGAAACAATTACTTCTTCTCTAACTGGGGTTCTTATATATAAAGATTCCGATTGTGTAGAACCATCTTTAACTATAATAGAATCATTAAAAGTGGTATAGGTATAACCAAAGATTTCAGTATCTTCAATATAAGTTTTATCTCCAATTTCAAAGTAATAATTATTATACTCTGGTAATTCGCTAATTTCAGTAACTTGAATAGTATAACTAGCTTTTGGTTGCGCGGAGGTGTTACTAACTTGAAGAGCATCTAAATAATACAACTCTGGGTCAATATAGTCTTGTGATGTCCAAGTTCCTTCTTGAATGTATCGACTATATTTTTTATAAAATTCTGTTTCTAACTGTTTTTTCTCATCAATTAACTGCTCTTCTTTATCATCATAACCAGGATATTGTGCCTTCCACTCTTTATCTGGTATTAACTTAAAACGTCTTAATATAGAACTATTTGTATCAGGATTATAAATTCTAAAGCTACTATTTTGTACACTTTCTCTACTAATAATATAAGACTGATTATTAGTAAATACTTCTAAGCTATAGTGTTCTGGAATAGCAGTAATTGTAAATAAATTATAAGGAATACCGCTGTATAATTCAAAAATCCTATTGTTAATATCAGTACTATATTCTAATGCTTCTTCCTCATTAGAAAGAGTAAAAGAAAGACCATTTAGATAATCATCTATCGCAACAGTAGTAATTATAGGTTTTCCTGCTTCTATAGATTGAGGATTGATATTAATTGATACTCCGTATTCTTTTGCTCCCTTGTATTTTAATTCTAATAGTCGATATTCTTCTTTTAAATTGGTTAAAATACCGACATAATTATTAACAACTGAAGCAGATAAATAAATTTGACCAATAATATCAACAATAGTATCATTCGTAGCAATTGAAAATTCTCTATCGTTATTTTTCTTTGCTTCTTCCGTTTGTTCTTCAACATACTCTTCTAATGTATTATAGGTTGAAACAAATTCGTCATAAGGAATTTTAGTAACTTTTTCAAAGTCTGCTTTTCCTTCTTCATATTTGTCTCTAGCTTCATCAATTAAACTTTCAATTACTGTATATTTACTACGTAATCTCGTTAAGGCTAAAGCCAAACTATCACGTTCTGAAGTTAATTGATGTAGTTCATTATTAATTTCTTTAACTTTGGTATTAAATTCATTAACATCTTTATTAACTTCAACGGTATCAATTAAATTTTGATTTTGATAATAAGAAAAATTTAAAATATAAGATTGCCCGCTTGTATTACTTGGAGCGTATTGTATATCTACTAAGCCGCTATCAACATATTCACTTTGTACTGGTTCAACAATTAATTTTGTAACCAACTCATCACTTTCAAAAGTTCTTGAAATTGATTCTAAATTAGCACCATATCTAAAACCAGCATAATTATCTTTACCCGCATATTTTTTAAAAGAAATGCGTTTAATTGGATTATTGTTTTTATCTAATGTAATCGCGCCATTACTATCGTGTTTTACATCAATATGTAACCAACATTCGAAGGTTTCACATAATGATTGTAATATATCAAAAATATTTGAATGTTCGGCTTGAATAGAAAGAATTTTTTCAGAATTTTCATTATATACTTGAGAAATAACCGAACTCGGTATACCTAACACTCGCGCGAGGTCTTCTAAAGATTCGTATAAGTTAACCTCGTCAAATGTCATTCCCTTAAGAGGCTGTAAATAAAATTGGTCTTTTGCAACTGCGCCAGATTGAGGTACATTACCTTGTAAAGTAATTTCTCCATTGTTTCTATAACAACGAGTTAACTGTACATCCTGTAAATAAATATATTTATCTTCTCCAACTAAGTTTGGGTCATCTACATATAAAAACACACCAATTCTTGTTAGTGGGTCAGACATCATTTTATTTGTGCAAGAAACTCGAGCTTTTGTTGTAGTTAAATAATAATCGGTATATTTATCATCCTTGAGTACATATTTTTTTTCTGTAGAATTCCAAACATAAACATTATCTAAGTTATTTTTATCTTTATAACAGTATAATGTAGAAGGTGTTTGTACAACATCATCTACTATATATTTTGTAAAAGCACTATCAAACGAACCATTTTGAATAATATTTTCACTAAGTTGAAAGTCTCCATCGAAGTTTAAAATTATATTCTCAGGATTGATTTTATATACTGTTAAATATGATTTAAGTCCCTTAGCTTTTGATTCTTCGGATAAGTAATAAGGGAATTGTTTATTTTCATCCGTTTCTTCTGTGTAAAGAGCTACTATTGCACGAATACCGCCTTTACCAGGTTGTAATTCGGTTAGTTTTTCATCTCCTATTTTAAACCTAGTACGTAAAACAAACTCTTCACCAGCAGTAATATGGTTAATAGCTGAAGCCGCATCTTCAAAACCGCTATTATAATAAGTGTTTTCATAATTTGGTCCAAGAACATCGTGGAATTTTAATTGTAAATACCCTTCAATTGTAGATATCATATCTATTGCTCTTAAATCCAAACTATTATGTATAGGAGGATAATGAACAAAAGATAGCGGCTGTACTACAGGTATTTCTCCATTAGTTCTACTTAACTCTGTACGTGATTTCCATCCTTGAACAGTTCCGTTTTCAAAAGTATTAAAGTTACTTCCATTGGTCAAAAAAGACCGAACTACTTCAGAAGTGGCATAACTGTAATCAAGATAATGGTATATTGTTTGCGCGCGGTCATTATATTCTGCTTTATAAATATCTACTGTACGATTAGCTACTGCATCAAACGTAGTTAAAGGTCCATAAGCTAATCTATATCCTTGATATGTATAATTTAGTTCATTTAAAGTAATTAGTTCGGTTTGATTGGTAGCATCAACAACCTTTATTATACCATCGGCTTCTTCAAAACTTACTTTATTTAGCAAACGATAATTAGTGCTTGTAATTACATAATGGTCATCTATTTGTTCTTGGCCAGTAGCACTAACGCACATAAATTGTACATTTTCTGGAGTTTTATTCGCTACATAAGAGTAAAAGAAATAAATTTCTTGCCCCTGTGATAAAGATTCTTTTTTGTTAGTGTCTAGATTTAAAACTTCTATTTCTGTTTCAAGAACACCATTATAAATTGGGTCTTGTACCAATTGCTGAAGTAAATCTGTATTCTCTTTATCCAGTTGCCAATCTGTACCCTCTAATACTTTTTCAGCTAATTCGGTAATAGTTCCTTGATTATTACCCAATGACTGATCTAAAGTAATATTATATCCAACCTTACTTAACTCTAGTGAAAACAGTTCTTTAGCTGTGTAGTTATAAATATTTTCATCGCCCGACTCTTCTCGTGTTTTAATAACAAAGTCATACCACTTATTATTATAGAAGAGTTTAATTTTCCGTTCATTTACTAAATATTTATATAAAGGATTAATAACAATTTCCCCATTTAAAGGGTCAAAATATTTATACGCCAAAGAAAACGTTAATGTCTTCTCTCCATTGACGTTTTCTGTTAACACTGGATTCACAGCTCTTTGAGGAGAAGTCATTGTATTTGAACCCAATATTGCTATTTTAAATTCTTTAAAATATTTTGGTTTATTATCTTCACTAATTAGGCGGTCTTCCCAAATGGAAATTTCATATGGTTTATTATAATATTCGCCCATTCCTTTGCCTCCTAGAAATATAAGTAATTATAATAAATTATTATATTTTTGTCTTGAGGAACATCTCCACAACTAATATAAATACCTTGTAATTGTGAGGTGTCACTCCATTTAGTCCCTTCGTCCCATGTGTTCCAATCTTTACGTCTAATACAAGGAAAATTTCCTTCTACAATCGCGTCATTATATAATGTACCAGTAGTTTCCCATGACGGAGTACGTTTATCATATTTAAAATCTAAATGTGCAAAATTTACACCTTCGATTAAATGATGTACTGTATTAATAATTACTCCAGTATCAGCACTATTACGTCTAGTAATTTCATTTAATAGTAATACGTCTGTATCACCATTAATAATTATATATTTTTGTCCCTTGCGCGGAGATATTTTTCCTGAATCGTCAAAAGGTATGTATAAGCAAAAACCTACATCCATATCTCCTGGATTATATACATTTATAGCATAACTATAAAAATTATTTTCTAAAACTCTAACTTGGTCTATTTGGTTATCATTCCAAGTCGTTTCGTCTAAAATACCGCTTGAATCCTTCCACTCATCTATATTGGTATAATGAACACCTGCTGGAGCATATCTATCATAATATTCTAATATATTATATAATTGCTTTGCAAAAGGATAATAAGAAATTAAACTAATAGTTCCTTCTCCTTTATAAATGCGTCTTTTTTTCTTTGTATATACTTTATGGTCAATACTATTAGGTATATAACCTTCATGATTTTCAGAATCCCAATGCCATTCTTCTTCGTCAAAACAAATATATTTTAAATCAATAGGCTCTTCAATTTTTACATAATAAACTTTATAAGGTCTCTCATCATAAACTAATTCACAAATTTTTTTAGTACCAAATAGTTGTCTTAACTGTCTAAATTGCTTTTCAGTCATAGAGTCAAAAGCAATTTCAATAGTATGAGATTTTGGACCATAAGTACTTCCATAGTAGTAGTCTCCGTCATTGCCGGGAATTTCTACAGTTTTGTCTCGCACTTCGGATTGCAACTCTTCCTCATAACGGTCTCCATCACTAACTCTTATAATACCGAGTGTAGAACTGTGAATACCATTAAAACTGAAACCAGTAAAATCACTCGTCATTTTTATTCTCCTATATCTGTTCTCATACACAATAAACGCACTCTTAATTTAATTTTAAGGCTCTTATTTGGATGTAAATTCATAATTGCAGCTTGTACATCATTTATTTTTCCATCTGCTAAATTATGGTCTTGATTATCATATACTACAAATAATTCCCAAACATTTGACCATAATCCATCATTAGGATTTTGAGTATCTACAGCATCAATATTGTAACCTACTATTCCAATAGGTTTCCAATTAGTAGTTTCTGCACTAGTAGGCCAAGAGATTTTGAAACGAGCCATTCGATTATATGGTATACTAATAACACTACTAACTAAAGTCATTGTTTTTAATTTTGGACTATAACGATTTTTTAATAAATCGTTTTGTTCGTAAATATCGCCTTCAGAAATAACAGTAGCAGAGTTATAATTATCTGGTTCATCAGCTCCTGCCCAAGTAGGTTTTGAACTACCTCCATATATTCTTGTACCGTTAATCTGCGCGCCAGCATCAATGGTTCCGGTTGTAGTTACTGTTCCTTCAACATTTAAAGCTGGTCTAACTAGTACTTGATTAAACTCCTCTCCTTGATTATATCCAAGTACTAATTTATCAGTATCAAAACGAATATGATATGGTAATTGATTTTCAGGTCTATCTGTAACTTCTTCATTAGCTCCAATTACTGTTCGAGATAAATTAGAATTACCTAAAGCAATACCATTTCCAGCCTTAAAGGTGCGCGGAGATGTTGAAGGAGTAATTTCATCACCTCTTACAAAAAATAAATCATTCGGTATATTACGAGTAATATAAGGCTCACCATTTATATCAGTATTACTTGAACCGTTATTTATTAGTTGCCCAGTATAAGTTATCTTATTAGGAGGATTTAGGACAGAACTAGGTATACCAATATTCACCATTTGTCCCGTAGAGCTGAGAGACAACAACCCTAAAGAAGTTAAATTTTCTCCCAATTCCGCATTTGGTTCCCATAACAATCCTAATTGAATTGCAGCAGGCGTATCTCCAGAATCATCACCACCTGGAGTGGTTTCTTGTGGCTTAAGTAAAGCATTAACAAAAGATTTTAAAGTTGCCACAGATATTGCTGAATTATAATCATCTGCTGTGTCATCATCCTTTAACCAATCTTCAAATGACTGTGTTTTAGTAATACCATTTAACTTAACAATACCATAATCATTATTAGAAGCTTGTAGTTTTCCAATAAGCTCTAAATAAATTATGCCTTCTTCTCCTTGTGTTCCCTCTGGATTCTGAACGAAACAGAACAAAACTGTTTCTCCATCTCCCCAAAGGCCTTCTTTATCTACATCAACATCATGACTTTTAATAAAAATACCTGCATCATCTGCAGTACTAATTTCTTCTTGAGTACTACCCGTCACAAATTTAATAGAAGGAGTCTCGACTGTATTTCCATTCGTAAAAAAAACTGCAAGCAAATCTCCTTCATTAAACTTTTCTGGCATTTCTTTCATATTAACTACTTTTGGGCTATATGCGCCAGAACTTGTACTTTTTCCAAAATATACTTGACTACTCATATCACATTCCTCATATTAATATAAATTAGATTAAATCTAACTTAATTCTCCTTTTGGTCAATAAAAAACCACTTAATTCTCTAAATTAAGTGGCTTTCTTTGTTATAATCTTCACTATTCTGCCTTTGTGGTACGAAGATGTTGTTTTAATAGATAAAATTAAGTTATATTTCTTTTATATTTAAACATTATAAGCATAAAAACGAATTGTAGTCGCCATCGCTGTTGAAGTCACTGATGCAATTCTGAATGTGGCCTGTGTAGCAGAAGTAACAGTACAACCAACTACCCAATATTGATTTGAACATGAAGTTGCAATAACTGAAGGGGTGTTATTAGAAGAAAATAGTCCAGATGGGAATGTAAGTGTTTTATCCATATATCTTACTGGAGAAGCCCAAGTAGACCAACTAGCTGAAGCAAAATCTATTGTACGCCATGCCTCAACTTTACCACTATGCCATTTACGATAATCCCATGAACTACTCGTTCCTTCTTCCGTGACATAATCTGCATCTGCCACATTAGCAGATAGCTCATGTCCGTTAACAGTTCTAGTTGTAGGTACCGCTCCTACTTCCGATGCTGTATATGTTGGTTTAGTTGTAGCTTTCGCCCATGAAGGTACCGTTGGGTCGGTTTCAGTTGTAAGGAAACCACTATCATTGGTTAAATGACTTGTCTTTGTTGGTACATTAAAACTTACAGCACCAGATTTATTTGAAATAGCTGAATGTGTGCCGGCGGATGTAGTAATTTTAGATACATATGTTGTGTTACTAGCCAAAGCACCAACATCAGAAGCGGTTAAGCTCACCGCGCCAGTTTTACTGTTAACTGAAGTAACTGGATAAGAAACTGTTGGAATCTGACTTGTAAGAGCCAACGTACCTCCACTGGTCGGTAAAGCTAAAGCAATATCTGCACTTGGCGCAGCAAGTGTGATAGTAGCTTTCTTAGCATTACTACCATACATTACAAGCTGAGCTTGTTTATTACCAGCTGTTCCACTCGCAGTAGAATTACCAAGTTCTACAATTGCACTACCAACTACAGAGGTTGTACCGGTTGTACCTTTATATTTAAAACCTGTTGTATCATATTGACGGGTTGCTGCGGTAGTACCAGTACCTACTAATGGATAGTATTGAGTAGCACTTGTGACCTCGGCAACTTGTAATTTCGCATCCGTATTAGCTATGTAAGCGGGTTTTGCCCATGAACCATCTTCCCTTAAAAATTTTGTGGTTCCAGAACCTGTTCCTAAAGCAGTTGTGACCATTGCTTTAGTTATAGAAGGGGTGATGGTTACAGAATCAGAAACTATTCCTGCAGTTGTAGTAAAGCTATAATCAAATGAATTAGTTCCACCCGTAAAACTTATTGAAAGCATTGCCCGTGAAATAAATTCACTATCATTAGTTAAATCACTTGTTTTTGTAGGCACATTAAAACTCACCGCTCCACTCGTCACGTTAACCGCTGTATGCGCGCCAGCTGTGGTTTTAACAGAAGTAATCGTACCCCCACTATTTCCACTATCATATAAATTAAAAATATTATCTCCAATTTTTATTTTCTTAATATTATTATATGTCGCCATATATCTTCTCCTTTATCTCCTAAGTCGAACGTATACGGCCTCCGGCGGGCGGCCCTTTGGTCCTGTTAAAAATAGGCTGAACCTTGTTTTCACAGAGCAGGCCCGCGCGCCGTGTACGTTTTAAAATTTATATTGAATGAGTATGTCCTGGGTCAGTTATACTAACTGTAGCACTTGTATTACCAGTTACATTTGGTACTGTAAATGCAGTTCCCAATGTAGGTGCAGACCCATTTGCTCCGCTCTTCTTTGAAGATACAGTTCTTGCTGTATAATTAAGGGTTGGCGCCGTATGAGTATGACTAATAGTTATATTCAACTGTGATGAATCATTACTATCTACTGCACCAGAAATTGATGCGCTTCCGCTACCGGCAGACCAACCTGTAATATCATCACAAGCTATGTCTTCAAATGCCCAAGTGGACGCGCTTCCTGCGCTTGTGACGTTTGGAATTGTAAAGGCGGTTCCAAGTGTTGTTTTTGTTGCAGTTGTGGAAGCGGTTATTCCAGTTACTTTTGAACCAGTTACGGTTGGTTTACCAGTAATACTGGCCCACGCTTTAGTATCAGTAAATTGTGGAGAGCTGCCAACTTCTACGCCATTAATTGTATTAACTTGTATATTATTCGTAAAACTC
>Ga0326513_10001259_pt1 | contig 20441 bp, 19 predicted proteins | sample 2_2465_0518_D_FD_203654 | JGI IMG/M metagenome (GOLD analysis project Ga0326513, IMG submission 203654) | Bovine rumen microbial communities from UC Davis, California, United States - 2_2465_0518 | ecosystem: Host-associated > Mammals > Digestive system > Stomach > Rumen | place: USA... | reverse complement strand
CGGAAAAGGCGAAGATCACCTGCGAAAACGGCAACTGCACGATCACCGACGGCACGATCACCGAAACCTGCACGGATTGCTACGCAAAGTAACCTAGGAGTTTTGCTCATAATGGAAGTCGATGGCATCAATCTCGCGGTAGGCGGCGGAGCGGTGGGGGCGATCTGCGGCGTAATAGGTGCGTGGCTCAAGGCTCGCTACGGGCGAACGGAGATCACGCCGAATCCACTACCGGTTGACGGCGAGATCGCGAAGAAGCCGGCATACGTGCCGGTGGCGGAATGCAACCGCCGCATGTGCGAGCACGCCGAGCGCATGACGCGCCTTGAGGGCGAGGTGAAGGCGTCGAACGCGGCGGTGATAAAGAAGCTGGACGAGATCGACACCCGCGCCGAGGAGCGCGCGCAGCAGACGCACCGCCGTCTGGACCCGTTCATCGAGAAGGTGGCCGCGAACTCCGAGGCCATCGAAAACATCAAACGCCTGGCGTTCAACTCCACCATGGGAGGGCACAAGTGAAGAATCCTTTGATCCAGAAATCCATCCTGCGCATCCTCAACCGTCTCGACCGCGTGGCGCTCCGCGAAACCACACTTGCAAGCGAGGTTGAGATTGCGATCGACCGTCCGCTCACCACGGCGGAGTTCACGGACGAGCTGCTGTTCCTGGCGGAGCGCGGCATGATCAACCGCGACCGCGACTCCTTCGACGAAACCCTCTGGTCCATCACGCAGAAAGGCGAGCTCGCGCTTCGCGGACTATGAGCAAGTTGCGCACAGATTCCTGGGCGGCGAACCTCACGGAGGAGCAGGCGTGGGCGCTGTACTACAAGGCGCGCGGGCTCCGCTGGTTCGAGGTCACGCACTGGGCCATGCAGGAGTATGGCACCGAGCCTCCGAGCCGCACGGCGTTCTACGCCTGGCTGGGGCGGATGCGGAAGGAGGAGAGCGCGCACCGTCTGGAGCAGGCGGCCACCGCCGCCGCCGAGGCCGCGGCGCTTGCGAAGACGAAGACGAGCGACGACGCGCTGATCGCGGCCTACAAGGCGATGGGCGCGGAGCTTGCGCTGCGCACCGGCAGCGCGGGCGAGGCCGGGAAGTTCGTGCAGATGGCGGGCGCCCTCGCCGACCGCCGTCTCCGCGCCGAGGAGCTGAAGCTCAAGGCCCGCGCCCAGGAGACGAAGGACGAGCAGCTGAAGCTCGCCCGCGAGAAGTTCCTGGCGGCGGAGAAGCGGCTGCAGGCCGTGGCCGACGCGGCGGACGCGATGCGCGGCGGCAAGGTTGACCCGGAGAAGGTCGCCGACGAGATCGACAGAATACTTGGACGCAAAAAATGACGAAGCCGGAGACATCCTACTTCCTCCCCTACCAGGAGGCATGGATCAACGACGACTCGCCGCTGAAGGTGGCGGAGAAGTCGCGCCGCGTGGGCTTCACCTACGCCTCCAGCTACAGGATGTTCCAGAAGTGCATGCGGCGCGGCAAGGGCTTCACGCAGTGGGTGAGCTCGCGCGACCAGCTCACCGCCCAGGAGCTGATCCGCGACTACGTGGCGATGTGGTGCAAGCTCGCCAACGTGGCCGCCAAGGGCATGACCGGCGAGGACGTGGAGGTGATCGACCCGGAGAAGGACATCACGGCGTTTGTCTGCACGTTCCCGAACGGCGCGCGGATCGTCTCGCTCTCCTCGACGCCGGAGGCGTTCGCGGGCAAGGGCGGCGACGTGTTCCTCGACGAGGTGGACCTGCACCGCGACTCGGGCGCGCTCATCGACATGGCCTATCCCTGCATCATGTGGGGCAACCAGCTTGAGATGGTGAGCGCCTACCGCGTGGACGGCTCGAAGGACACGCCGTTCGCGAAGCTCGTGGCCGAGGCCAAGAAGGACAACCCGCAACACGCCTCGCTGCACCGCGTCACCATCCACGACGCGGTGGCGCAGGGCCTCGTGGAGAAGATCAACGAGAAGAGCGGGCGCAGCCAGACGCGCGAGGAGTTCCTGAAGCAGACGCGCGCCGGATGCCGCACGCTCGCCGCGTGGGAGAGCCAGTTCGAGTGCAAGGTGCAGGCCGCGGGCGGGAAGCTCATCACGCTCGACATGCTCGCGCCCTGCCAGCTGCCGGCGGCGGAGATCGCGGAGATCGAGCGCCGGTTCCCGGACGCGCCGCGTTTCGCGGGCTTCGACATCGCGCGCCACCAGCACGCATCCGCCTGGCACGAGTACATCAAGCTCGGCGTGACGCTCTACCTCGTCCGCCGCGAGGTCTGGCACAACCGCGACTTCGAGACGCAGTGGAAGTTCGTCGACGCGCAGATGGAGCGCCGCGAGAAGCGCATTGCGCATCTCGCCATGGACTCCACCGGGCTTGGCATGGAGGGCGCGGAGACGCGCGCGAAGAAGTTCCCCGGCCGCGTGGACCAGGTGAACCTCGAAAGCCACCGTCGCCACGAGCTGTGCATGGTCCTCCAGGACAAGTGCCGCGCCCGCCATGTCGTGTTCCCGGACGACGCAAGCCTGCAGGAGGACATCACCCGGCCCTATACGAGGACCTTGACGAACGGCGCGCTGCGCGTCGTGGTGCCGCAGTTCGAGGACCCGGAGACCGGCGAGACGTCGCACTGCGACGAATTCATGGCGTCCGTACTGGGCATCAGCGCGGCGGAACATGGCGGCGTTGACCTGCCGCCGTACGCCGGCGAGGCGCGGACCGACTACGACGAAAGGACACTCTGACGATGGACACGCTACGCGCAGCATACAACGCATGGCTCGAACGCACGAACCCGCTCGCCGGGCTTTCCGTGCGCCGCGCGCAGAGCCTCTACGACGCCGCGCGCGCCTGGGGTTCGCCGCGCCTGCAGTACACCTACGACGAAATCGAGCTCACCGACCCCGTGCTGCTCACCTGCACCGAGCGCCGCGCCTCGGCCATCGCGTCCATGGGCTGGAAGTTCAAGGCCCAGGCGGCCGCCGATCCCGTCCTCGCGAAAGAGCAGCGCGACGCGCTGCAGACCTTCGCGAACGGCATCATGAACCTCACCGAGGCGCTGGAACACCTCGATCTCGCGTTCTTCCGGGGCTTCGCGCACGTGCAGCCGATCTGGGATGGCGAGAAGGTGCAGACCGTCGTGCTGCTCAAGAGTTGGAACTTCCTGCGCACGCAGGACGGCACATGGTGGTGGAACCCGGAATGCCGCGAGACGCCGTTCGGCCTTGAGCCGATCGGACCGGAAGCGCGCCTCGTGACGGTGACGCGCCGGCGCGCGATCGACTACCCCGCGCTTGCGATCCACATCCGCCACGCGCTCGGCGAGCGCGACTGGGGACGCTTCCTCGAGCGCTACGGCATCCCGCCCGCCGACATCACCATGGCACCGAACGCCACGGAGGCGGACCGCCCGAAGTACGAGAACACGGCGGACGCCGCGAAGGACGGGCGCAACATCGTGCTGCCGAACGGTGCCACCGTGAGCCGCGCCGGCGAGACGCGCGGCACGAACCCGTTCCTCGACTTCTGCCAGTACCAGGCGAAGCAGATCCTCATCCTCGCCACCGGCGGCACGCTCGCCACGCTCGCGGAGGGCGACACCGGCACGCTCGCCGGGAACGCCCAGGAGAACGTGTGGAAGCAGATCGTCGCCCGCGACGGCGGCGTTATCTCCGACGCGCTCAACCGCTCGCTGTTCCGTCCGTTCCTCGCCATGAAGTTTCCGAACCGTCCGCCGTGCGTCGATTTCGAGCTGGGCGAGGACAGGACGCCGACCGCCGAGGAGGCGTTCGAACACGGCGCGAAGGCCAAGAGCGCGGGCTACGTCATCGCCCAGAAGGAACTGGAGGAGGCCACCGGCTACACCCTCGAAAAGGACGCCCAGCAGCCCCAATCCGGCCTCTTCCCCGGCCTCGCCCGCGCGGCGACGCCCGCCGCCCGTTTGCAAACCGCTCTTCCGCCGTTTAAAACGGCGTCCAAGAAGCCGGACGCACAAGGAGAGGGTCAAGACCCCGGCGCGCTCCTAGGGCCGTTTTTGAGCGCCTTGCAACAGGACTGCAAACCGCTTGCAGACGCGATCAAGGAACTCATCGCGGACGGAATCACCCCGGAGAAGGCGGAGGAGCTGCAGGCGCGCATCGGCGACTACCTGCCCAAAGACCCGCTGACGGCATCCCTCCTGGCCGAAGACACGGCCCGGCACTTCGCCGAGGCGTTCAACTCGGCCAGGGAGGAACATGCCAAGGCAAAGGCCGTCACGGCTGCGGCGGACGACCGCGAGGCCAACGGCGAGTTTGCACCAAAAGGCACAGGCGACAAGACCGGCGGGAAGAAAGACGCTGACAAGAAGGACGGCGAAGATGGGAACGAGGGATCTTCCGGCACCTACACCGCAGAGCACCGCTCGAAGATTGGGCAGACAGGGGACTGGAAGTCTCTGGGGCTTCCTGCCATGCGCGACATACCGCCCGATCCGCCAATTGTGTTCAACAAGGAGGCGGAAGCAAAAGCACGCATCATGCGCGGCGAAACCGTGACGAATCCATTTGGTGACGTTTTGCACATAGACCAGCGCAGCATGGGTCACATCGGCAAGAAGAAGCGATCCCCGAAACAACTATCCGACAAACTGCGTTCCCTGGACGGAGCCCGGGAAACGGTGGAACACCCGCATGAAATATGGTTGGGCGACAATGGCCGTCGCCTCTACGTTCGAATCACAGCCGAATCAAACGGACGGCGCGTGGTAAATGCCGTGGAGCAATCGCCAGACCTTCTGCTTTCATGGCATACAAGCCCTGAATCCTACGACCACTACAGGCATGGAGAACTGCAATGGCTTCGCAAATAAAGTTTAAGGGCAGAACAGCCGAGGCCATTCCACCCTTCGGGTTAGGATCGCTCCCCCCGTCACGGACTCCGCAGCATATCCGCGCTGCGCGCCCCCCATGCGTCGTGAACGCCCGGATGGCTGCCCCGCATGGGATCGGACCTTGCGGCTACATGAGTCGCAGGAACGCCGCACAGTTTACCACAACCCCGGACGGAGGACAACCCTAAAAATGACTAACGCAACGCAACAGCCACAAGAAGGCATACCAGCGCAGCCACAAGCAGCAGAGACGCGGCCCACGAGCCTTTGGCAAAGACTATGTGCCATGCTGCGAAATGCGCTCTGCCCAGAAGTCGCGCTAGTCGACCTCTGCGACTTTCCTGCTCTTCTGAAGCCCCACCAGGAGATCGCCACCTTTTTCCGAGAATGCTCAGAAGAATTCCCAGGGAGCAGAGAAATATGCTTGCCTTCATCCATGGCAGACATCGTTCTGGTATCGCCGCCACCAACGAGAGAGGCGTTGCGACTGTTAAAAAAGTTAGGGCGAAACCGTCGCGTCGTTCTTTCCAATCGGCTTCTGCCCGAAAGTATGCGGCAAGTAATGACATTGGAGACAATCCTTTTTCAGTGAGATTTTTCAATCCTACCATACCCTTGAACGGAGGGCAAGCGTGAAATGAAGGCAATCGACACAAAGACAGTCAGGGCCGTGGCCGGAACGCTCCCGGCAGCGTGCACCGCGCACGAGGACGGCGGCGCGGGCGCGGCGCGCTGGTTCCAGACGTTCCCGCCGTACGGGCGCTATCCCGTTGGCGGCACCGTCAAGGGTGCCCGCGAGGACGCCGTGTTCGTGTTCGACGAGGCGGCGGCAAAGGCCATCCTCGACGACTTCCGCGCCAAGGCGAAGCGCCCCGACTGGCCGGGGCTGCTCGTCGACCGCGAGCACTTCAGCAACGACCCCGAGAAGACGTCCGACGCCATGGCGTGGGCGCGCGACATCCGCCAGGACGCGGACGGCTCGATCTGGACGCGCTGGGAGTTCACGCCGGAGGGCGAGAAGCTGTGGAGCGGCAAGGTGCTCGTCTCGCGCTCGCCGCTGTTCCTCAGCGTCCCCGCGAAGGGCGGGCGCGAATACCGCCCCGTCGCCCTGGAGTCGATCGGCATGACCAACACGCCGCACTTCCGCGACCTTTCGACCCTTGCCGCCGCCAGGGAGGCGGCGGAGGTAACAACACACGAAGGAGAAATCCAGATGGAAGAGATACTAAAGGCGCTCGGCCTCGCCGAAGGCGCGTCCCCGGAGGACGCTGTCGCGGCGGTCGAGGCGCTGAAGCAGAAAGCCTCCGCCGCGGAATCCGCCGCTGCCGAGGCCGAGAAGGAGCGCGACGACGCCGTGGCCGAGTGCCGCAAGGTGCAGGCCGACGCGTTCATCGCCGCCAACCGCGACCGCATCGCCGACGAGGCGAAGTGCCGCGAGATCTATGTCAAGGCCCCCGAGCTCGCCACGGCGATGCTCGCCGCGTGCAAGGCGCCCGCGAAGGAGCCGGGCCAGAAGGTGCTGGCCGCCGCCACCGCCAAGACGCCCGCGCGCGAGGCCGAGGCGACGCGCGCCGCGGCCCGCCAGACGAAGGTCAACGAGTACATGTCCGCGCATCAGGGCGTTCCGTTCCACGTGGCGTGGAGCGCCTGCCGCGCGGCCGACCCCGAACTGTTCAACGACTAAGAAAGGAAAAGCAACATGGCAATCGCCAACGAAACAGCGCTCCTGCGCATGGCCAACAAGGCCTCGACGGACCTCTCCGGCAAGGAGGGCTACGTCGCCGAGTACGACAGCGGCCTCAAGCTCTCCGGCGGCACCAACGCCCTCGGAATCATCGTGGAGGGCGGCGTAAACTCGTCCGACGTCGCGATCCTCGGCACCTTCGGCGGGATCGTCCGCGCGAAGGCCAGCGGCACGATCGCCGTGGGCGATAAGGTGGTGGTCGATTCCGCCGGCAAGGTCAAGGCCCTGCCCGCGACCGCCGGCACCTACACCGTCGTGGGCGTGGCCGTGCAGGCAGGCGCCGCCGACGAGCTCGTCGAGATCGCGCCGTGGCAGCCGGTCTCCGTCACCGTGTCGTAACCCCGCAAACGAAAGGAAAAGCAAAATGGGCAAACTTGGCACATCAACCTACGTCGAGACCCTGAAGAGCTACGCCTACGGCGTGGCCCAGGACGTCAAGACCACGCTCGCGGACTTCATCGCGCCGCGCGTACCGGTCGGAGTCGGCTCCGGCCAGTTCAAGAAGTTCAGCGACAAGAACGCCTTCCAGGTGTACGAGACCCTGCGCGCCGTGGGCGGCAAGGCCAAGCGCATCGAGTTCGAGGCCTCGGACGGCAACTTCAACTGCGCGGCCAACGCGCTCGAGCTGCCGATCGACGACCAGGAGCGCGAGAAGGCCGGCGACGCGCAGACCGCGCTCGAGGAGGCGAAGACGCGCACGCTCGTGATCAACGCCGCCCTCGCCCGCGAGAAGAAGGTGTTCGACCTCGTCAAGGCGAACGTCTCAGCCGTCGCGTCCAAGGGCGTCTGGTCCAGCGACTCCTCCGCCGACCCGGTCGACGAGATCGACGAGCAGATCGTGGCCATCGCCACCGAGACGGGCCTGATGCCGAACCGCATGGTCATCGGCCTCGGCGCGTGGCGCATCCTCAAGAACCACGCGAACGTCGTGGGCCGCCAGAAGGGCGTCTCCAACAAGGCCGTCACGCTCGACGTCCTCGCCGGGATGCTGCTCAACCCCGCGATGGAGATCCGCGTGGGCGTGATGAGCGCCGACGCGTACAAGACGGGCAAGGCCGCGTCGAAGTCCAACGTGGTGGGAAGCGAGATCTTCCTGTTCCACGGCTCGGACAACCCCACGCAGTACGACCCCGGCTTCGCGAAGACGTTCTCCATCGGCGCGACGAGCGTCGAGGACGTGCGGATGTACCGCGACGAGGGCTGCCGCAGCGACATCATCGCCGTGGACTGGTCCGAGGACGTGCAGGTGGTCAGCACCATCTGCGCGAAGCGCATCACCGTCTCGTAAGGGGAACGGCAATGGCCTGGACCAAGCCAACGGAAGACGACCTCACGGCGACGCTCTCCCAGCGGGAGATCGACTCGCGCCGCGCGAGCGGCGGCTTCGCCGACGACGTGGTGCAGGCCATCATCACACGCACCGTGCGGATGGTGCGCGGCAAGTGCGCCGCGAATCCCCGGTGCGTGCTCTCCCCCGGCGAGGGGGAGATACCCGGCTCGCTCCTGGCGGCGGCCATGGACTTCGCCGCGTACGACCTGCTCACGCGCTTCTCGGTTCCCGTCTCGGAGGACCGGCGGCGCAAGAGGGAGTACGCGCAGCAGCAGTTCGACGCCGTCGCCAAGGGCGAGCTGAACGTGGAGGCGGGCGACTCCGCCACCGACGAGGTGGCGAACATGCCGGCCGCACCTTCTTTCACCGCGCCCGCGCCGCCGCGCCTGCTGGACTGACCATGGACCTCATCGACATCCAGCGCTTCGCCGTCGAGCGCATCAACGCCGACCCCGTCCTCTCCGCAGCAGGCTGCAAGGCCGTGGTCGAGGACAAGGGCGACGCCTTCGCCGAGGTCGACGCCGCCGTGGCGGACGGCCTCTGCGCGATCGTGCTGCTCCCCAAGTGGTCCCCGCAGTCGAGCGCCGCCAAGAACGCCGTCGGCATAGCCGACCTCGTCGTGAACCTCACCGAGATTCCCGACCTCAACCGCGAAAACCACCCGGACGCCATCCACGGCCTCACCGCCGCACAGCGCATCGCGTGGCTCCTCAACCTGGAGAAGGTGGCAGACGACGCCTGCAGCGTCCTCTCGCTCGCCAATCCGGGCATCCAGCCCGCCGTCCAGGAGGACGGACGCGGCGTCGTCTACTCGATCTCGTTCCGCCAGCAGTACCAGCTGACGGACGCAACAAAGGAATAACCAATGGCTATCAACAGAACCAACATCCTGCGCGGACCCGGTACCGTGATCTGGAACCCCGGCGGCACCGGCGAGCAGACGATCTTCGACGCATCCGGCATCACGGCGGACATCGAGACCTCATCGGGCGACGTGCCCTCTTCCGTGAGCGGCGTGATCGACCGCTTTAAGACCGACCAGGTCGGCACCGTCAAGTTCACGCCCTGCGGACAGCTCTCCGCCGGACTGCTCGCGCTCCTCTACCCCTACGGTACGCCCACCATCGGCGCGAGGGTGTTCCCCGACGCCGACGTCCCGCTCACGGTCCACTCCGTGGCCGGCACGAAGGTGACGTTCGTCAACGCCGCGCTCACTCAGATGCCGCCGCTCACGCTCTCGCCGGTGAAGACCGCCTTCGGCGAGGCCGTATTCACGGCCCTGCTCGGCCTCGGCAAGAAGCCCAGCGACTCCAACTCCTTCTTCACCACCGCCGCCGCCACCTACGCCGCCGGCGGACCCGACCCCTCCGGCATCGTCGGCGTGCAGTACGCCGCCACATACGGCGCGCTCTCCATCCTCGACACGCTCGACGGATGGACCGTCACGCCCGAGCTCCAGCTGGAGCCGGTCACGACAGACCTCCTCGGCACGGTGGATTACACGGTGCAGGGCGTCGGCTGCACGGCCACGTGCACCCCCCTCGGCCTCACCGAGGCGCAGATACTCGGGGCGCTCCCGCTCGCGAAGGACCGGGGCGCGTCGCTGACCGGCGCGAGCGACCTCGTGATCACGGGCGCGAACGGCCTCACCGTCACGCTCAAGAACGCCACGATGCTGCGCGGCCCGCTCCAGTGGGGCAACACAACCCTCCGCGCCGGCGAGGTGGCCTTCACCGCCCACCGCGCGTTCTCGCAGGGCACGCCCGGCGCCGTCTTCTCCGTGGAGATGACTCCCGCATCCTCCTCGTAAGCCCATACCATGGACCCGGCGGAAATCATACGGATAAAGGACCTCCTGCCCACGGACCTCGGAAGCGACGAGATCCGCGAGCAGCTCGCCGCCGACATCCTCCGCCGGTCCATCGTCTCCGCGCGCATGGAGGACCTTCGCCACCTCGCCGTCATCCGCGACGTGTGCGCGCAAATCGCCGACGGCGCGATCAACCAGGCGGAGGCGCGGGAAAGCCTTCTCGCGAGCCTTGAGCGCATGGGGCACTCGCCGCTCGACGACGGCGGCATCTCGAACCCCGCGAGCATCCGCCGCCTCGACCTCATCATCGACACGCAGCGGCAGATGGCCGCGAGCGTCGCCAACATCGCGGCGGAGACGCCCGCCACCCTGGAGGAATGGCCCGCGCAGGAGCTCACGCGCTTCGTCGGCCGCGGCGCGCCGCGCGCAGACTGGGCGGCCCGCTGGGCGGCGGCGGGCGACGCCGTCGGATGGGTCGGCGCCGCGAAGGACGCCGGCGGGTTCCCGGACTGGCGGATGGTCGCCCTCAAGAGCTCGCCCATCTGGCAGGCGCTCGGCGACGGCGCGGGCGGCTACCGCGACGCGCTCGGCAACCCGTTCCCGCCGTTCGCCTACGGCAGCGGCCTCGCCTGGGCGGACGTCTCCCGCGACGAGGCGATCGAACTCGGGCTCATCGACCCGGAGGTGGGGCGAGCCGTCCCCGGCGAGCCGCCCGAAGCCCCATCCCTCTCCCCATCCGAAACCGACATCGCCGACGCCGTCTCGCGCCTCGGCTTCGACGGCGACGTCTTCGGCGACCTTTTCACCGACCTTGCAGGGTGATTGCAATGCGGCTTAACGTGACCTTCCAGAGCAACTACGTGGTGGACGCCGTGATGGGCGCCCTGCGCCCGGAGTCGCGCGCCGAGGTCTACTCCGTGGCGGGCCGCGCGGTGATGAACCACGTGCAGCGGCACATCCGCGCGTACATGCGCACGAAGCACGGCAGCGCCCACGCGCTCGGCGCGCGCCCCACGGGCCACTACGAGAAAGGCGCGGCGGCGATCACCATGTCCGCCGATCCGTCCGGCGCGGAGGTGCGCGTCCCGATTCCCGGCCTGAAGCGCGCGTGGGAGGACATGCCGATCCGCCCCGGCCCCGGCAAGGATTTCCTGACTCTCCCTAAGGCGGCAATAGCGTACGGAAGAAAAGTTGCGGAAGTCAGGGCGCTCGGCTGGAAGGTCTTTCGACCTGCGGCGCAAGGAGCTCACTTGACGCAGAAGAGCCCACGCCAGTATTCCGAATATCAGAACATCTATCTCGGCTATAAAGGCGACGAAGCTCCGACGCTCCTCTACACGCTCGTTGGCGGCGTGGTGCAGCGGCGCGACCCCTCGCTGCTGCCGTCGCAGGGCGAGATCGCGGAGACCGGCTGGAACGCGATCTGGAAGCACATCCAGAAGGCCGTGGCGAAGGCTCGGCAGGGAGGTCTCAAATGACGATCACGCTCACGCCCATCGTGCCGTCCGGGCAGACGGCGACGCCGTGCGTCCTCTGCGCGGGCGCCACGCGCAACTCGGGCAGCACGCCCAGCCCCATGGGGCCGCAGAACGTGCGGCGCGCGGAGAAGCCGGGCGCGGCCATGCGCGAGTACGTGGGCGCGGACCGCGTGGAGGGCGAGTGGGTGAAGTGCGACTCCGGCGTTCTCTCGTTCGGCGTCATGAGGATCTTCGACACGCCCGCCCACGCCGCCGATTTCGCGCTCACCGGCTTCGGCACGGAGCCGCGCGAAGGCACGCTCACGGTCACCGTCGGCAGCGGCACCCCCATCACTATCTTCTCCAAGTGCGTCATCACCTCGCGCGAGTCCGCGCAGGTCGGTTGCGCAGTCGCCACACGGTACACGATCGAGGGATAGACAATGGCAAGTGGCGATTACGATACGAAGATCACGCTCGGGATGGAGGCCGACCTTTCCGGCGGCGTCCAGACGGAGAAGCAGCTCGACCAGCTGAAGAGGAAGGCCCGAGAGTTCGGGAAAGACGGCGAATCCTCTCTCGGCAAGGTCCAGCAGGCGGCCGGCAAGCTCCAGAAGTCGATCGGCTTCCTCCGCAGCGCGCTCACCGGCTTCGGCGCGGTCGGCGCAATCATGGGCCTCGTCGGCGCGATCGGGAAAATCCGGGACAGTTTCAAAAAGGCGACGAAGGAGGCGGAGGAGCTCGCGATCGCGAAGGAAAAGACCGAGCGCCGGGAGGAAATCGAGAAGCTCGCGAAGAGCTACGAGGCCCTCGGCCGGGCCATCGGCAAAAGCGCCGAATCGCTCCAGCGCGCGAACGAGCTCCAGGACATCGCCCTGAAGAACGCCCGCGAACTGGAGAACGCGCAGATCGACCTTGCGGAGCAGAAGGAGCTTGCGGCAGTGGACGCGAGCGACCCGGCGGCCGCCGAGAAGCGCGCCGCGATATCGGCAAGGTACAACTCCCAGCGCGGGGCGCTCGCGTCCAAGCGCAGCCGCGAAGACATCGCAACGGAGTTCAACCGACTCAACGCCGAGGCGGCCAACAAGCGGACCGCCGCCGGCAAGATCACGAGCTCGCTGGCGGAAGACGACCGCCTGATCGAAAAGCTCCAGCAGAAACTTGAGGCGGCGGAGCGGAAATCCATCCAGCGCAACGCAAAAGACACGCCTGCGGAATCGGTCTGGCACCCGTTCAGCCAAATCGCCTCTGGCAACGTGGCCGACGCGCTCAGCGGCAAGCGCACCACGGCCGAGGGTGACGCCGTACGCAAGATCGCCGCCGACCAGGCGGAAGGCCTTAAGTCTGAGCTCAAGAGCCTGAGGGAAAACAGGGAAGTGAAACAACGTGAGGCCGAGACCCTGCGTAGCGAGGCCGAGCACCTCGAAGAACGCGCCGGAGCCGTCTACGGAGGGCTTCAGGCCGCCGACGTGCGCGAGACCGCGAGCGCCGTGGCGAACCAGACCGCCGTGGACACCACCGCGCACGGCCTCGCGAATAAGGAACGGGCGATCGCGAAGGACCAGGCGACCATCGCCCAGGGGCCCGGACGCATCGCCGCGATCGAGAAACAGATCGCCGCAACCGAGGCGCAGCAGCGCGCGGCCAAGCAGGCGGACGCCAAGGAGCAGATGGACGCCGTCCTCGCCCAGCAGGCGCTCGACTCCTTCAACGCGGCCGACCACCGCCGCAACGGCACCGGCGTGCAGGCGCGGCGCTCCGAGCTCGAAGCCGACGTTGAGCGCGAGACGCGCGAGGCCGCGCAGAGCCGATCTGATCTCAATGCACTCCTCGCCACACTCTCCGTCGAGTTGAACGGTCTTAGATCAGAAATGGCCAGGGCGAAGCGCGAAATCGAAGCCGCCACGAAGCGCCAGGCCGCGGTAAACGACGGGGCGCCGGGAGGTTAAGGAACCATGTCGGTCGTGAGCGCACAGAGCGGGATCACCGCACGGGAGGACAAGCCGTTCGCGTTCTACACGAACGGATCCGAGTTCTTTCCTGCAGCCGGCGCGCGGCTCCGCTTCGCCTCGTGCGACACCGACACGCTCACCCTGCCCGGACTCCCTGTCGGCCTGATCGGCAAGAACGACGTGGTGACGGTATCGTACAAAGGCACGCAGGTGTTCCGCGGCACCGTGGCCACGCGCGTGGAGCGGCAGGGGCGCGGCACCGACCGCGTGGAGGACGTCACCGTCGAGGGCCCCTGGGGCGTGATGTCGCGGCTCGTCTTCCGCCAGCAGTGGATGGTCTCGGGCGTGGGCGGCACCATGGGCGAGTCGAGCAGCCACGTCGTGCTCAACCAGTCCCCGCTCGGCCAGCCCCAGAACATGTCGGCGCAGGTGAAGGAGATCGCGGACTACGCCGCCGGCTTCTCCGCCTGCGGCTTCACCGTGGGCACCATCGACGCGGGCACGCAGCAGCTCCCGCCCGACGAGGCGCGCGACATCACCTGCGCGGCGGCGATCATGCGCACTCTACGGTTCTTCCCGCAGACCGTCTGCCGCTTCGACTACTCCACGACCTCGCCCGCGCTCCACGTCTCGATTCCGCCGGAAAACCCGTCTACGGCGGACTACCTCGACCCCAAAGTGGTGCCAGAGACGCAGCGCAGCTACACGCGCACGTCCCACCCCGTCGTCGGCGTGGACATCGCCACCGAGGGCTTCGACCTCGTGACCGGCAACAACTCTGTGGACTCCACCCTGCGCAAGTTCACCCACCAGACCGCCGGCGTGACGAACAGCATCGACACGCTGCACATCTTCATGCCGCTTGCAAAGGGCAGCTCGTCCACGTCGTGGGAAAAGCTGGACGTGGAGGTCTTCGACAGCAACCGGGACTACCACTCCGTCAACTTCTGGATTGCCGAGCATCCCGCGCTCGCCGGGATGACCTACAGTCCGGGGAACACGAACGGGATCTCGGAATTCGGCCCGATCACGCCGAGCTCGCTGCCATACCCCAACCTCACCGACACGACCGTCGGCGACCTGCAGCGCTTCGGCCTCCATGCCGAGGTCGTGCGCCTCACCTGCCCCGTCACGATCACGACGCCCGACAAGGTCGAAAAGCAGGTGCTCACGCTCGACTACGTGTGCACGGACGCGACCACGCGCACCTACACGCGGCAGACCGGCAGCAGCTCCACGGCCGGCGAGACGCTTCCGGCCGGCCTCGCGGCGGCCATCCTCGCCCAGCGCGGCGGCGATCTGATGGCGGAGGAGATCACGATCCGCCTCGGCGACTCCTTCCCCACGCTCGGCGACGCGGACATCCAGGACGGACAGACGCTCTACCTCCAGAGCTTCGAAGTCGACTGCTACGACCTCACCGCGCAGCTCCACTTCGGACGCCCCGCGTTTCTCAGCCCGGAGGACATGCGCGACCTCCTCCTCGGCTTCCGCCAGCGCGGCTTCGCCTCGAACGTGCCGAACCGCGGCGAGCCGGACGCCGACGACAACATGGAGGACGCCGGCGGCGTCCAGCCCCTCAAAAGCAGCTCGATCGTCGTCAGCAGCATCGAGAAGTCCACGGTCAAGGGAAGCGGCAACGCCGGCAACAAGATCACCCTGGACACGACCAGCAGCAAGGCTGCAATCAAGATCGAGAAGACCGGCTCCGGCACGGTCAACATCGACTCGTCAGACGTTGGCAGCGGAAAGGAGGCGAAGTTCCGCGACCTCACCTACACGGACTCCAACGGCGACAGCAAGACCGTCAAGGTCCTCGCGGTCGACGACAAGGGAGAGCCGTCGTCCGTCAGCGACGAAGAAGACGTGGAAGATCCCTATGACCCCGACGAGCCATGGGACCCCAGCGACCCGTGGAACCCTGACGAGCCCGCGGACCCGGAGAACCCCGACACGCCAGACGGCAGCGGCGGTGGCGGCGGCGACGGAAGCGGCGACAACTGCAACGGCTGGTCGGGAGACGAGGGCGGAGGAGGAGGGCACGACCCCGGCATGGCCAACGGCGGCGACGACTGCAACATCTTGAACGGCTGGTAATGAAAGGAACACAACCATGTCAACCACAACGATGAATCTCCCCTGCACGCGTTTCGTCAAGCGCGTGAACAACGGCGCGCTCGGCTCGAAGTACTCGTACATCGCCATGATGGCGGACAACGCCAAGGCGCTTGAAGGCGCGCCGTGGCACGAATCCGGCGTGCCGGTCCAGAACGTCACGATGCCGGTCAACAAGGTCACGGAGACGGACGCGGCGTACGACGAATCGGGCGCGATGACGAAACCTCCCAGCTTCTCGGCGTTCATTTCAGACGGCTTCGACTGCTTCCAGCAGGGCGGCGACGCGCGCAGGGAGGACGGAACCATGTGCGGCTACGCCGGGTGCGTCGCCTATCGGTTCAAGATCCCGTCGGACGCGGCGGACGCGCCGCTGTCGAGCGTGTCCCTCACCGTCCAGCGCGACCGCTACTGCCGCGCGGGCGTGCGCGTGGCGCTCGCGCTTTCCGACGACGCCGCGCCGAGCGACGACTGGACCGTCGTGCGCGGGGAGGGGAGCGGCGCGATCGTCTCTTCGTCCACGCCCAGCACTTCCCTCGGCGTGGCATCGTGGGGTTTCCTCTCCCAGTCCAACGTGCCGAACCTCGTGTCGGGCCGCGCGGCGGACGGCACGGTCACGTTCGATGCGTCCTCCGGCGACGGCGGTTTCCCCGCGCTGGCCGCGACGGGCATGTCGTATCTCTGGGTGTACCTGACGCTGGAGGACTACCAGTCCTACTGGACGATGTACAACTCCAAGGAGTCCCGCTACTACTCCATCGAGGGCAGCGCGATGCTCGTCGCCTCGAAGGCGCAGTTCACGTTCGCCGGCGCCGTGAGCGCGGACGCGGAGGCAGAGGGCGAAGGGCCGAACTATCTTGTGCACCCCATCCCCGTCCGCGTCACGCACTACGAAGGCTACCACAGGACGCTCCGCCCGCGCATCTGCTTCACCGCCCTGAGCGTGGCTGACGGCTACGCCCCGACAGCGGGCACGGACGCGCTCCCGGTGAAGAGCACGCTCCTCCCCGTCGCGACGTGGACGGTCCCGGAAGGCACGGGCGAGTTCCCGCTCACGCATCTGCTGACCACGTCAGGCCTGCGCATCCCCGAGGGAGACTACATCATCGAGGCGTGGATCGACTCCGGCGGGCAGGGAAAGTTCACGCCCGGCGACCCCTACGGATGCACGCGGATCGTCAGCCTGGCGGCGGACGCCGAGCCGGGACGCATGGACATCGAGCTGACCGAGGCCCATCCCGGCATCGTGCGCATGGATCTCTCGAAGATGGTCGCCGGGATGCCGAGCGAACGGCCCGAAGGGGACCCTCCCGACCCTTACCCCGTTTCCAACTCCGACTTCGCGACGCTCGCCGCCGCGACGGACCGCGGGCGGTGGAACCTCCCGTGGGCAACGGTCGACCGGGCGCAGTACCCCGGAACGTCAGCGCCCCACGACAGCGCCCTCCTCACGCGCGTGCGGGTTGTGCGGGACTTATTTATGATATCGTCCTCGACTTACCCAGAACATGTCAGTGCGCCCGATGTGTTGCTTGACCGTTACTTCGACCTCTCCGAGCGCGCGACGCTGACGGAGGCCGACCTGTACGCCACAGGAGCGCTTGACCTGGATTTTGGCACACTCAATCTGGCGTATAATGGCAGAAGTACTCCTTCACCCGACCTGGTCGGCGCGATTTACCGCATAGTGATAGGAGATGGAGCACAGGGCGCGAGCGAGTCCTCGGGGAATAATCTCCCGATCCGCTTCGTCAACCGATTTGAAAACTCTGGTGTCCAGTCACCTACAACTCCTGATTCGGCGCTCGAAGGCAAGGTGTATGACGGGCCGCTGGTCGTCCGTTGGTCACACGCCAACACGATTTACAAATCATATCCAGCCTGTTGTGTACGCATCTACTCTGACAGCAGCCTGACCGCGAAGGTACATGATACGGGGCCGATTCCTGCACCGGTGAGAGACGCGGCGGGAATGTATGAACTGGAGCTTCCGATCCGTGTCGGCACGAGAATGTGTATTCGTGACAATGTCACCGGGGAAGTGACAGAAACCGGTGGTGTATTTGAGCCCGGTGTAACGTACTACTGGATCGTGTCGATGCTTGACGCGAAGCTATTTGCATTTGGCTCTGGATCACAGGTGTTTATGCCGTTCACCTTCGCGGCACCTGCCAACTAACGAAAGGCCCCACCATGAAACCCCACTACAAACCCCTTGCAACGGCCCTTACAGCCACCCTGCAGCTCGCCATCCTCGCCGCCGTCCCGCTCGCATGGGACGTCCGCCCAGGCCAGCCCGCCCCCGTCACCTTCGACCGCTACCACGGCGAGACCATCGACTTCTCCGCCACGTTCCGCGGCTTCGGCGAGCTGCCGTTCGCGCCCGGAGCCGACATCCGCCTCTGGTTCCAGACCAACGGCATGGGCTCCGCCTGGTGGAGCGTGCCGGCCACCGTCCAGTCCAACGTCCTCTCCGCCACCTGGTCGCCCGCGCTCGACCCCGGCGCGGACCGCGTCTCGCTCTTCTTCGGCGCGCCCTCAAACGCCTACGCGGCGGCGGTCCTCCGCCTCCGCCACTCCCCCGGCTTCGCCCCCGGCGCCATGCCCGATCCCGATACCTTCCACGAGAGCGACCCGGTGTTCGCGGCGTGGCTCTCCACCTACACGCCGCCAGACACCTCTCTCGAACCGTCCACCAACTACACCGACCGCACGCTCGGTGCGTTCGCGTCCACGGGTGCGGTTGCGCGCGCGACCGTGTACGGCACGCCGACGCGCTGGACGGATGCGACGGGATGCGTGTGGGAGGCCGTCTTCGAGCATTTCACCGATTGGGCATTTTCAGGCGTGCCGGACGGGTACGTTTTTTGGTTGTCCGACTATAATGGTTCGCTTCCGGGTTATAGTTGGTGGTTGGAGAAAGTAGGAGGCGGAGAATACTATCAAAACGATTTTTTCGCAGAAGAACCCGACTCGACTGAACTGTCAATCAACATACCTAATGGAATAATCATAACGTGTACCCGTGAATGGGTAGAAAGCGGAACCAACCTCGTGGGCCGCGTCGCCCTCACCAACGACATCCCAGCCGAAACCGACCCTACCGTGCCCGAATGGGCGAAAGATCCCACCCCGCCGTCCTACTCGGCGTCGGATGTCGGCGCCGCCCCTGCGTCCATCGTGCCCGTCCTCACGTCCGTCTCGAATGACGCCGCGACCGCCAAGCTAAACTCCGAGACCGCGCTACGCATCGTCCTGGGCGAGAGCGTGTGGTTCGCCGTCACCAACTACATGCGCACGGCGGCGGGCGTGATACCGTCCCTCCAGCTGTGGGAGGTGCGCGACGGCGCAACCAACCTGGTGTACGATTCACGCGAGGAGATCACGAACACGGTCCGGGCGCTGACGACCGAGCTGCGCACGGAGCTTGAGAGCCGCATCCCCTTGAAGGCGTGGGGCAACTACCAGTCGGACGGCACGGACAACCCGCAGCCGGGCGAGGTGGCGATCATCAACCCACCGACGATCATCCTCACCGGCGGCGGCACGTTCAACAAGTACATCGAAGTCGGCGACTCCTCCGTGTGGGTGCTGCAATCAAGCGGCCCCTTCTCGTTCGGCGGCAACACCAACGGAAACTTCTTCGCCGTCCGCGACGACGAGGGCAATACGCATTTCAAGGTAGCCAAGACGGACTCCTACGATCTGCCCATGTTCGTCAGCGACATACTGCCGCGCCAGTCGCAGGACCACATCTTTGTTTACACGGCCACGACGAACCGGCAGGGGAACGCGGTACCACAGCCTGTTCTTTTGGCGGCAGACGATCTCGAGGAATCCGCATGGTACGAAGAGGCGGAAGGTGAGATCGACGCGCTCGGGCTCACCGTGTCGTGGGCAAAAGACGAAACGATCCCGGCGTGGGTCGCTACGATCACGCCGGACGTCTGGTACGAGAAGATGTTCTTCCGCGCCAAGGTCACGCAGGAAGGCGGCGTGGCCGTGATCAACACGGCACCCGTGCGCTTCGACGGCGGCGTGCAGATCGGCAACGGGACGCACCGGCTCGTACCGTATACCACGGGCGGCAAGACGTATCTCACACTGGAGACAATCCCGTGAACTCGTTCATCGACATCTTCCGTTCCTTTGTCACCATTTTCTGCATAGTCAGCCTTGCCCTGTGTGCGGCTGTGGCGCTCATCGCGTTCATAGTCAGAGAGTGGCGTGTCTTCCGCCGTTATGCGGGCAATGTTGGCTTCTACGCCCTCGCCGTCGTATTCATCCTCTACGCGGGCACCAAGCCGCCGACCGTGACCGTCACGTGGGACGAGCATTTCTCAAACAAGTCCTACACGGTCGACACAAACGACCCCCGCCGCATTTCGTTCGCATGGACATCCCCCGCGTGGATGCCTGAGACGGCACGCGCGATCCTCCACGCCTACGGTCGCGCGGCGGGCGTGCCCGACACGGCGTCGGTCACGAACGCGCCGATGTCGGCTGGCGCGATGACCGCCGTCATGCAGCATGACGCCACGAACTACGTCTATTTCGTCGAGTGCGAATGGTCGCCAGAGCCAACCGTCGTCACCAACGGCGTCTACCATGTCCGCGCCGTCGAAAACGACGAGAAGGTCGTCCCGATCGGCGTCAGCATCCGGCTTCCCGAACAACAGGAGAACCAGCAATGAAAACCAAGACATTCCTCTGCGCCGCGGCGGTTCTGTGCATCTGCTCAGGAACGCTTGTCGCCGCACAGTACTCCAAGCTCCGCATCATCACCGCCGCGAAGTCGGCTGGCAGATGGGACGCCCTTAAGTCGTGGATCGCATCCGCAGGCTACACCGACGAATGGCATGCCGCCGCGTTCTTCTCAGATTCTTACCCGGCCTTCAGACAGATAACGAACGCCGTTGTCGCGGCTGGCGTGGCCACCGCGCAAGAGGTTGAATCCATCCTCGACGCAGCCAGGGACACCGACCCCGACGCGCTGCTCTCCGCCGCGTACGCCCACGACATGCAATCCACCGCCGGCCGCGCCCGCTGGCACGGCGGTGTCCCGGTGCACGAGTACCGCACGAACGAGACGACCCGCATCATCGAGCGGGTGGACATCTACCCCGACGGCTGGGAGTATGTCGACCACGCCTCGCGGCGCAAGGCGCTCACGC
>Ga0326513_10001258_pt1 | contig 20450 bp, 36 predicted proteins | sample 2_2465_0518_D_FD_203654 | JGI IMG/M metagenome (GOLD analysis project Ga0326513, IMG submission 203654) | Bovine rumen microbial communities from UC Davis, California, United States - 2_2465_0518 | ecosystem: Host-associated > Mammals > Digestive system > Stomach > Rumen | place: USA... | reverse complement strand
TTGTCCAGTGTCCCCTGATACCTGCTCTGATATTCGCCCGGCTTCCGGTCCAGCACGCTCTGCAGGTTCTTCCGCGCGTTCGCCACCGCGTCGCTCTCATGGTATCCGGCCTGATAGGCTCCCAGGGCCGAGGCCGTGCTGTCGCTCAGCCCCTGCAGCCCTCCCTTGTAGGCCCCTCCGCCGTTCTGCGCGGCGTACTGTTTCTGTCTCTCCACACTGGTCAGTGCCATCTCCGCTCGCCCTCCTTATTCCCCGATCTTCTTTCTGACGGCCTTCGTCTCTTCTTCCGTCAGGCTTTCCGTCATGATGATTCCGTTGTTCTCCTCGATCCCGTCGATCAGCCGATTCAGGTAGCTTTTCAGACTCCGGATCTGATCCTCCGCCGTTCCGTAGGTTTCCGGCGGCCGTTCTATCGGTTTAAGTCGCATCTCCGCCCACCCCCAGGATTCTGGATATGTTGTATATTCTGACCTCGCCCTCTCCCGTCAGCCGGAACCGCAGATGGTCACACCGCCGCGGCGCTACCGGCAGAACAAAGCTCCCGGTCTTTCTTCCCCTGATCTCGCCCTGTTTCTCCCATTCTCCGCTGGAGTCGTACATGATCCAGAGCGTCATCACTGTCCCCGGCTCGATGTACATCCGGATGTCGAATCGGCTCAGGTATTTCTGCTGCCGGTAGTCCGTCCCGAACAGCCCGAATTCCGCGCGCCACTCGATTTCCTCTTCCAGCACGCCGTCGCTTCCCAGCATGGCCACCAGCGTGTTGTCCTGCTCGTTGATGGCGTAGATCTCATCGCCGACCGCCGCGAACATCAGCGCCTTGAATCCGTCTTCCCGGTACCACAGGCCCTTCTCCGTGTCGTAGCAGAACAGGAACCACTGTCCCGCCTGATCCTGCATGCTGATGTAGTATTTCCCGCCGATGGCCCCGGCCCTGGCGTTCTTGTAGCGGATCCCGCCCAGCTGACGGCTCACGCTCTGCGGTGTGCTGCCGTCGTATACCATGACTTCCGTCCGGCTCTTGTACAGGATCGCCTCGTTCACCACGGCCAGGCTCTGCCCGCTGCCTTCCTGTACGCCCCGGCAGATGGTCGTTGTGATGCCGTAATTGCTCGGCATGGTTCCGGTCACCCGGATGATCGCGTTTTCTTTGAAGAATACCGGATATCCCCGCTGCGCGATGGCTCCGGTCCATTCTCCCGTCACGCCGACGCTGCCGGTCCAGCTGTCCATGCTCGTGCCGGCGTAAACATCCCAGTTCCGGAAGTCTCCCAGCTTGCAGGCCCGGATCTCGTTCACGAACTTTCCCCCGTGTCCCCCGTACCAGCAGCCCCACAGCCGGTTGTTGCTCTCGCAGATCCAGTCCAGATCCGGCACACTCCGGTCCGCCCGAACCGTCTGCGTGGCCAGCTCGGTGTGCGTCACGCTCAGCAGCCCGACGACGACGATATAGTCGTCTCCCCGGGCGTATACCATCTTGCTGCCGTTGAGTGCTTCCACCTGGGCCTTTTCCTTGTCTGTCTTGTCCTCCCCGGCCTTCAGTCCGCTGATCTGCACAACGTCGTCCACCCGGATCCCGGTCCCGATCCCCGTCGCCGAGATCTTCGCGAAGGTTGACGCGACCTCCACCCATTCCAGCGTCGCGCTGGCATACTGCCGCAGCACGTCGTTGTCTCCGCTCTGGTCGATCCACAGGTCGCCGTTCTGCGGATCCGCCGGCATGGCTGTGCTGATGGTGATGGCATCCATGTTGTATCCGGTCCCGTCCACCCGGCACATGTTCAGGCTGACGTCCTCGCCGGATCCGCTCCACAGCCGCTCCATGCTGCCGCAGTCCGTCGGATCAATGCTGTTGAAATACACTTTGTCCGGCCAGATGCAGACGTAGGCGCCCATGCTGACGATCTTTTTCGGACACATGTTTTCCGCCTCGCTGACGGTCAGCCCGGCCACCCGGTATCCTCCGTAGTAAACCTCCGGCCCGATGACCAGCGTCAGCCGGTATCCGCCCCGGATCCCGGCCAGCTTGTAGTTCCGGCCCGTGCTTTCATAGGTGGTGATTCCCCGCTTCTTCCGCTCGCTGAGCAGAGGATAACGGTCCCCGGACAGGTTCAGCATGTCGTACATTTCCCCGTCCCCGATGATGTCATTGTGGTTGTATCCCAGGAAGGTGGTCGTCTGCAGCACGCTCTGCTGCCCTTCCTGAATCATGCCCATTCTGATCACAGCCGAAACTCCCTTTCTGTGCTGATCGGCATCCGCGTCCGCGTCCACCAGTCGCTCAGCATATCATACGCGTTGTCGAACAGCGTCCTGTCCGCGTTGTATTTCTCGTATTCAAGGTTCACCAGGTCGATCTTGGTCATCAGCCAGTAGACGTAGACCATTGCGTAACGGTCCGGAACGATCAGCTCCGTCCCCGGATCCGTGCTTTCGTCGTATCTGGGCAGCTCGGCCTCTTCCTCCGTGTGTTCGTGCTTCATCAGCAGCTCGGTGTGGATCAGCCCTTCGATTTCGTCCAGGTATTTCATCTTCTTCCCGTCGTTCATCATGCTGGGTTTCATCTCGTTTACCCGGTCGAAGCATTCCTGAATGGTCATTTTCTCTCCTCCCCGCGGCCCCGCTCGGCCCTCCGGCAGCTTTCGCCGGGTTCTCTGTTTTCGTGTTTCTCCTCTGATGAAAAAAGCAAGGCAGGGATTCCCCCGCCTTGCGACCGGGTTTTCCCGGCTCAGAACTCCTTCGGCTTCATTACAGGATCGTGGCTGTCCCGCTCAACGGCCTTCATGTATTCTTCGGCCCTGATTTCCGCTTCGGTAAAGTTATTCAGCGCCTCCGCGATGGGTTCCGGCACTTCGTAGGTTCGCCCGTCCGCCGGAATCTGCCAGCGATGGTCGTTGACGCTTACGAAATGGCTGTCCTGTCCCTGCAGCCTGGGGCTGATAACCTTGACCATCCGCTTCCAGGGATCGTCCCCTTCCGCCGGTTTCACGGTTTCCGGCGTTCCGGCCTTCTCTTCAGCCTCCGCCAGCTTCGCCTGCATGGCGTCCATCTGGGCCTTCATCGCCGCGACTTCATTCCGCAGCTTCTCTTCCTCCGTCGGTTCCGCCGCGGTCGTGCCGGCGGCTTCTTCCTTCAGGATCTCCGCGCTGTTCTCCTGTACCGTTTCGCTCTTAGCCTTTGCCATTTGTATTGTCCTTTCTGCCCTTACGGCGGGCGATTCCTTATTCCTTTTAATCTTCTGCGTCGTCGGCGTCTTCCTACGCCGTTACGATTTCCTCGATGGCCCCGCTCTTCAGCAGGTTTCCGATAATGTCGTCGCTCAGCTCCAGCTCCTCGCCTTCGCAGTCAACGCCGACGATCGCTCCGGTCACGCCGTGCCGGATCGTCATGTTCCGGATCAGCTCCGTCTTCTCGTCGTTCACGATCACGGTCGTGGTCTCGACGATCTTATACAGCTTCGCGGGATCATCGTCCCCGAACCACTGCAGGTTCAGTTTCAGCTCCATTTCCTTTCCCTCCTTTTATCCAGAATGCCCGGGCAGGTTTCCCCGCCCGGGTTGACTGGTTTCGTCAGGCGACTCCGTAGGTGGTGTCGTTGTCCGTGTCGGTGGCGCTGTAGGAACCGCCGCTCCAGACGGTCACCATCCGCTCCTGATACATGATCTTCGCGCCCATCTCGAACTTGGTGCCCATGGTGCTGAACTGCTTCAGCGGTCCGCCGATCTTCTCCTTGCTCATGTAGATGGATTCCATTCCGCCGCCTTCTGGATCGAGAACAGCGAAGGCATCCTTCCCGAAGAACATGGTCTTGTAGGTGGCGTAGCTGTCGCCCACGGCCTTGATGACCGGCGCGTTGGTGCTTTCAATGAAACGGCAGCCGTGCAGCTCGCCGATCTCACCCTCGAAGATCTCCCGGGTCGCGCTGTACTTGTGGGCGTCGATCCAGTCCGGATGCTTCCGGATGTCATAGGCGACGTGCGGGTGTACGACGGCCACATAGGTGTTGCCCTCGAAGGTCGGCGCCAGGTTGGTCTTCAGGTTGGTCACCGCCTTGGCAATCATGTCCGGCGTCAGGTTGCACTTGTAGCTGCCCAGCGCGGTCAGCAGGGTCGCCTTGCTGGTTGGGGTGCTGACATAGGTGGATCCGTTGTAGGCATCGGCGAACAGGATGTTCGTCCCGCTCAGCAGCACATTGCGGACCAGAATGTCGTTGCTCAGGCCCGCGGCCGCGCCCAGCTCTTCCGTCGCGCCCGCCAGAATGTTATCGATGGCGTGCAGTTCCAGCAGATCCGTGATGGCCACATAGTCGCCCCACTGGGTCAGCTGAATGGTCACGCTTGTCATGCCCAGCTTCTTGCCGGTGGGAATGACGCCCTCGGTCAGCTTGGTGCATTTGCTCAGCGTGTTCATCCGGCGCAGCTCCAGCGTTCGTCCGTGGTTCGCCGGCAGGCTTTCCTTCCGGCCCAGCTGCGCGTAGATCAGCTTCGGACGGCTGTTGTCCAGGAGCCGCGTGTCATAGAAAATCTTCATGGTCGGACTCAGGTCGTCCGTCCCGCTGAAGGCAGTGTAGTCGCTGGCGTTATAGGCGTTCTGATAGCGCCCGGTGGCGTTCACCAGCGTGCCGGCGTCCGCGAACCACTGAAGGTCCATCGCCGGTTCGGCCTGCGCGTGAATCAGCCCGAGGGTGATCAGCACGGCCTGAATGATTCTGATAATCTTTTTCATGCCTCTGTTCCTCTCTTTCTCATTCGAAAGTCACTCTGCGTCCCAGCCGCGCCTGGCGGACCATCTCGTCCCGCTGTTTGCGCGTCAGGGACCTTGGATCAACGGTTACCGGTGCAGCCGCCGCCGCGTTTCCGCTCATGGCGCCCTCCGCCGGTCTCCGGCCGGCTGCCTGGATGGTCTGGCTTACCTGCTTCACGCCCTTCTGGATCCCGTAGGCGATGGCCTGCGGCATCATCTCGTTGTGATGGATCGCAAAGTAGGCCGCCTCCACCGGCACGCCCACATCCGGCCCTGTCATCCGCAGGAATTCCGGATTCTGCAGTTCTTTTTTCAGGTCGAAGTCAGGGAATCGCGCCTTCAGCGCCTCGCCCTGCTGAACCAGCTTCGCGAAGTGTTCCCGCATCCGGCTTTCTTCCAGCGACTGCTTTTCCGCCGCCTGCCGTTCCGCCAGTGCCTTCTCCATGGCCTTGAACTGCTTCAGGCCCTCGACCGTCATGCCTTTCTTCTCCGCCTCTTCTTCGTACAGGCTGTCGTCGTCCATGATCTGTTTGATCAGATCATCGTCGTTATCCACGCCTGCCCGCGTCCGGAGGATTTCCAGCATGGGCGCCAGTTTTTCCAGCTGTTTCGTCGCGTCCGCCTGATTCTTGAACCGGTCCTGAACCGCCCGCTGGACGTCGGCCCCGTATTCCTCGGCGAATTCGCCCTTCTTCAGCTGTTCCCATCTCTGGGCTTTCTCCCCGGTCTGCTCCTGTGCCTGCTGAGGCTGTGCCTGCTGCTCCTGCTTGGGCTGGCCCTGCCCTCTGGCGCCGGCATACTTATCCTTCAGCTCCGGGTGCTTTTTGACCTGGGTTTCGAGCGCTGCGGCGAGCCGCGCATCGACCTTTGTTCCGTCCGCTAAGGTTTCCCCCGCTACGGGTAGGCCGTTATCTGCCGCGTTGGATCCTTCGTCCCCGCCTCCGGCCGGTGCGGCTGCTGCCCCGCCTTCCGCGAAATACTGCAGATCCATTCTCAGAAAATCCATGTTTGTCTCCTTTCAGCCCGTCGGTGGGCGATCCCTTGTCCCTATTGTTTCACATTTTTGCGTAAAAGTGCAGGTACACCCCCGTCAGTCCGGCCGGCTGGCGTTCGCGCTTCTCTCCCGCGCCCGTTTGACGATCCTGTTCTCGTTCGGATCCGGCTCCCTGTCCGCCTCCGCCGACTTCATCGCCTCGATGCCGGATTCCTGATTTCCTCCGCCGGATGGCAGCATCCCTCCGCCGGCTCCGGCCATCGCTCCCTGCAGCGCCATTCCCAGTTCCTCCGCCAGCTCCGGCCGGTACTGCTGCGCCAGCTCCAGCGCGATCTGTCCGACCTTGCTCAGCGTTGTCAGCAGGTTCGCGTTCTTCCGGATCTTGCTGAGCAGCGTCTCCTTGCCTTTGAAGTCCATCATCTCCAGCGCCATGATAGCCATGTCCGCCATCTGCGGATTGAAGAATCCCCGGTTCATCAGGTCCAGCGCCAGCTCGTTCTGGCTCATCCGGGTGTAGGCGTTCTCCCGCTGCGCCCGAACCTCTACGTCGAATACCGGCAGCCGCATCCCTTCTTCCAGGCCCATGCCGCCCATGACCGTCTGCGGCTTCAGTCCCTGATTGCTGAAGTACCGGAATTCCTCTTCCCCGTTCTCCCCGATCAGCCGGAACTGCCGCGGCAGGTCATAGAACTGCCGGATCCGCTCGATCACCATCGTCACGATCAGGCTGTACGCCCGGTAGGCCGCCTTGGTGGAGTCCTTGCTGCTCCGCCCGCTGTCCTCCTTCAGGGCCGCGATAGCGCTGGCCGCCGTCACGCCGCTCGGCACGCCGCCGTTGTTGATGTCGTTGTTGCCAGTGATGAATTTGATCTCGTCGATCTTCCGCTCCAGCATGTTGAAGGCTTCCGCTCCCATGGTCACGCTGTCGATCTTCCGCGCCGTGTTTTCCGTCAGGTTTCGTACATGGACCAGCGGTTTGCTCACGTCCATGAATTCCGCCTCGTTCATCCCGCCGTCCTTCTGGACGAAGTGCCGCGGCGTCGCGTTGACCACCGCGTTCAGGATCATCGCCTGGTTCAGCGTGTCCACGTCGGCCTGCGCGTCCTTCGCAATGTCGATGTATCCGTATCCCGCCGGGCTTCCCTCGACCGGGAAAAGCGGATCCAGCACAAACGGATATTTCCCGTCTGTGTACCATCCCTCCGCCGACGCCTTCGGGTCGTCCTCGCTGGAATACAGAATGATGTCGTCCACGAATTTGCAGTATTGCAGCGTCTTCCGGCCGTTATAGTACGTGAAGTAGTACCAGTCCACGACGGCGCTTTTGTCGTCCTTGTTAACATAGTCGTCCGTCCGGTATTCCAGTGCCAGCAGCCGGTTGCTCTTCAGCCGTCCCCGCGTCTGCGGATACATCTGCTCCAGCATGTCGTTGTCCGCTTCCGTCACGTAGAAGATGTTTGTGCTGTCCTGGATGTCGTTGACTCCCGGCTCCCAGAACAGGTTCAACAGGTTGATCTTCCGGATGCTGATATCTCCCAGCCCGTTCATCTTCGCCGCGTCCCAGAATACGCCGTAGCCTCCGGTTCCCTCCTGCATCTTCTGCCAGCTGCAGTCGTTGTAGGTCTGCTCGAAGCCGTTGTTCTGCATCACGATCGGCACGATTTCGCTCAGCACCTTGGCCTCGTCCTTGTCGTCCTGCATCCTCGGCAGGATCAGCGGCTCCGGAAAGCTGTCGATGGCGTCCGCGTGCTTCCCGACGATGGAATTCCACAGCCAGCCCGTCGCGCTCTTCCGTTCGGTCGCGCCCCTGGTGCCCCGCTCTTCCTGAATCATCTCCCAGTTCCGCAGCTTCCACCACTGCTGAGCTTTGATAATCCGGCTGTCCACGCTGGCCTTGCCGGCCTTGTATTTGAGCAGCGTCGTCACGGCCTTGCTGATCCGCTCCCGGGTCATTCCCGGCCCGTCCTGCCGCTGGCCTCCGCTGAATACCGCTCCCTCCTCCGCCAGGAAGGATTCCACGCCCATTCGCTGGCCCTTCCGGAAGGCTTCGTCCTCCTCCGCCGTTCTCACCGGACGCTCAGCGATTCCCGGCAGGATCGCGCCCTGTTCTCCTCTCGCCTCGTTCATCTCGGCCATGCCCGGCTGCGGAGCATAGGCGCTGCCCAGCCCCCGAATTCCCGGCTGAGGCACGGCCCGGATGCTCGCCCCCGGAATTCCTGCCCGTGCCGCTTCCGGTTCTCTCCCCCGAAGCTCTGTCGGTCCGTAGGCCGAATCATCCCCGTATCCCGGCCGCCCGGCTCCCGTCGGATAAGCTCCCGGCCTCCCGGTTCCCGCCGGCACTCCCTGGCGGTTTCCGGCTCCCGCCGGCCGTTCCTGTCGTCCTCTCCTGAATCTGTCATACCATGCCATTTCCGTTTTCCTCCTCAATCCTGATGTTCTCCGGATACTGCTCCGCCATCATCCGCAGGCCCAGCATGGTGAATTCATATCCCTGCTGAGCCTTCAGCCGTGCCCACGGCCTTGGGATGAAGTGTATGTATGCTTCCCCCGGCGTGTCGTGCTTCCACTTCGCCCGCCCATCGCCTTTGCGCTCCATGTCCAGCAGCGTCCTCAGCAGGGTCTGTTCCAGCACGCTGATGCCCGCGCAGATGATGTCATGCCCGGCTTCTCCTCCGCCTGCGTGCCCTGTGATTTCGAGGCTCATCTCGTCCCGGTCGTATCGGATCGTCGTCACCACTCGCGCCTCCCTTTCATCATGGTCCCCAGGGGATCCGCTCCCCAGGCCGGTTCCTTCTCCTCAACCTCCACGATCGGCTCGATCGTGTTTTCCATCATGAGATAGCGCCACTCGTCGGCGGCATGGTCTTCTCCGTTGCTGTCCAGATCCTCGGCCTTGTTCTTGTCGTATTGCAGGGTCGGAATCGTCCGGATGAATTCCGTGCAGTTGGACGTCACATAGAACCGCGCCCGGCCCTCTTTGTCGAACTGCAGCCGGTAATGGCACTGCATCCATCCCGGAATCCGTTTCTTTTTGCTCGGGTTGTAATATATGCCCAGGCTCGCCGCCGTGTCCGCGATGCTCTTCCCGGTCTCGCTGTCGTCCCAGATGGCGCTGTCGGCCACTCCGAATATTTCCCGGCCCTCCAGCAGCGGGTGCTCCTCCTCCATCTTCCGGATCTCGAGAAAGATCCTCTGGCTCGGCCACTTCACGCCCACGTCCGGCAGGCTCGCGTTCCCGCTCTTCTGTACGCCGTATAGCTCCAGAAAGCGGTAAATCGTCCCGTCCTCGTCGATGGTGTACCATCCGTTGCTGAAAGGCTTTGCGTAGCCCCAGTCAAAGCTCCGGTAGATCGGCCAGTGCCGCGGAATCCGCTTGAACGGAGAAATAACATGCGTCCACAGCCGGTCTTCGTAATGCTCCGGATCGTTCCGGAATTCCTCAAAGAACTGGCCTTCGTATACGTTCCAGTCTCCCTCCAGCCATGCTTTCCGCAGCTTCGGCGGCAGGTTCTCCAGGAATCCGATGTAGTCCGGATCCTTCTCCATCAGCACCTTGTTGTCCGTCACCTTCGCCTGGATGAATTCATAGTCATCCGGGTTCTCCCGGCCCTCGAAGATCCTGTCCACGAACAGCCGCTTGATATAGGCGTGCCCCGGCCCTCCCGGGTTGCAGGTGTAGTAGATCCTGTGCGGAAAATCGTTCGCGCCGCGGCAGCTGGCCGCGATTTGTTTCAGCCATTCCGGCTCAAACTGCGTCGCCTCCTCGATGAAGATGATGTCGTACTCTACGCCCTGAAAGTGTTCGATGTCTGCCGCGTTGTCGCAGTATTCCAGCTTGATCGTCGCTCCGTTGTCGAATACGAACCGCCGGTCTGCCGGCACGTACTTCGCTAACCCGGTAAGCATCAGCTTCAGCTGGTCCAGATGGTTTTTCCGCAGGTCTTCCAGCGTCCGCCGGACAATGCAGATCCGGATTCCCTGACTGTATGGATCCGGCCGCCCGAATCTCCGCGCCATCCGGCAGGCTTTGTAGCGTACGATCCAGCTCTTTCCTCCGCCCCGCGCCCCGCCGTAGGCGATGTGTTTTTTCCTCGCCCTGCAGAACAGCGCCTGTTTTGCCGTCAGCTCGAATTTGATGATCCGCTTCTCAGCCATCCAGTTCTTCCCCTTCCGGCTCTGTCGTCTCCCAGATCACGCCGCCTCCGCCGCTCAGGCCCTCGGCCCTGCGCCGCTTTTCGTCTTCCCACTTCTCCCGGTCCAGCTTGGATTTGGCCGTGTCCATCTTCTTCCGGAAGGCGAATTCCTTTTTCTGCATGTCCTGATCCAGCGTCGGCAGTTTGTGCAGATCCCTTTGTGTCCGCGCGGTGGTCTCGATGGCCTTGCTGATGGCGTCCGCCGGTTTTCCGTCGTTCTTCCCGCCCATCAGCAGGTCGGGGTTCTCGCTGATCCGCGCCGCCAGCGCCATCAGCGCCTTGGCCATGCTCTCGTTGGCCGCGATCAGCATCTCCAGCTGCTCCACCTTCGCGCGCACGATGCGCGCGCGCGTCGCCGTCTTCACTTCGTCCTCGATTTGTCCTTTCTCTTTCCTCCAGCCTTCTTTATATGCGCGATTCCGGATTGTTTTCTCGCTCAGGTGGTATTTCTCGGCCAGCTCGCTATAGGTCACGCCGCCCTTCAGCCAGGCTGCCTTGATCCGCCCCCATTGCGTAGCCACTTTCTCACCCCCTGCCCCTTATTGTTTCAGATTTTGCCCAAAAAATGCAGGTACACCCTCCGCCCGGCGCCCGGCCCCGGAAAAAGGCCAGAAAAAAAGGCGGACCGTTTCCGGTCTGCCCTCCCTCAGCCTGTTCCCCCGGCTGTTCGGTTTATGTCTTCTCTGTTCCCGGGTTTGCGCTTGCTTCCATCCTGGCTGTTTTCGCTTCCCCGGCCTTCCCGGTTCCGGCTGCTTTTCCTGCGCCCGGTCCGGTTTCCGCTTTAGCCGCTGTCTCCCGGCCCATCTTTCGCCACTTGCTCCGTACGGCCAGCTCTTTTTCGTAGCTGGTAACCTTGTAGCCGACCAGGATGCTCCGGCCCTCGACTCCGTCCGGATCCTTTACCGGCCGGTCGGATACGATGAACCGCAGGGTCCTCATATCCAGCTTGTAGCCCGGTTCGAAGTCTTTCACCTGCTTCAGCAGCTCCAGAATCCTCCGCCCGATATAGAGCGCCTTCTGCTTCTCGTTGTTCCCGATCAGGAACCCGGTTGAGTATTGTCCGTATTTCTTTCTCCGCATGATCTGAAACACGCCTTGCTCCTCCTCTCTTCAGTTTTTCCCAGATTGGCAACCCGCCGCATTACGCAGCGGATGTATACCCCGTCCACGATGTCGCTCTGATAGATGCTGCATTTTTTCAGCATCCACCCCGGATACACCTTCGCCATGATTTCCTCGGCCTCTTGCCGGAATCCCCTGGCGATCTTCTTCACCCGACCATTGGACACCTTCGTGTCGCTGGTCCGTACCTTCGGTTTTGTCAGGTTCCGGCTGCTGCACCACTGCCGCCGGTTCCCCGGGTGGCTCGCCATGTACCGCGCGATTTCCTCCACTTCGTCCCGGCCCGGCTTCTTCCGGTATCCCTTGGCCCAGAGTTCCTTCGCGATGTACAGCACCGCGCCCTCCAGCTTCCCGTCCGCCGTCTCCAGGCGCTCGATCTTCGCCATCCCTCCGCCGGTCTCCCGGTTTCCGCTATTCCGGCCGCCGCGCTTCCTGTCCCAGATTCTCTGTATTTCTTCCCAGCTCAGCCCGCCGGTCATCAGCATATGAACATGGATCCGTTCCCGGCCCTCGCCGCCTTCGATCGCGTACATGTACTTGACTTTCGGCAGGCCCTTCCGCCGCCGGGCCGTCCGGATCCGGCTGATGAAATTGGTCACGTCCGCCTGGCAGCGTTCGTAGGTCGGCTCCTCTCCCTTGTAGGTCAGATGCACAAAGTAGTCGTCCTGGGAGAAGTTGGCCTCCGCCAGCAGGATGTGCCACCGGATGGACCGTGCATGGTTCGCCCGTTCCTGAGCCTCCCGGGTCTGATGCTTCCGGGCCGCCCGCAGGATCCCCATCTTCTCCCGGCCGTATGCGGGGAAGATCTCCGCCTCGATCCGGTCCCCGGCCCGGGTCGTCCGCGTCCGGTATCCCATCTTGCCCACCCGGATTGTCGTCGGCTCAGACCGCCAGTAGTCGGTCATCAGGTCGTCCGCTTCCGGGTTGAACTGATCAAACAGTCCTTCATACTCCCAGCTCATGGACGCCCCTCCTTCCCGATCGTACTTTGTATGGTTCACCTGTCGTACTTTGTGCGATGCCTGCCGGCTGACTACTCGCTCAGGGACACCAGGGCGGGCGCCGGCTGTCGTGTATTGTTACCGTCTTCCCGCCCTGGTTTCCCCGAGACCCCTTCCCGGATCATCAGAAAAAGATTCGTCCGGCTGCCGTCGTCCGACTTCCGGATCTCTCCGCTCCTGATCGTCCCTCTGACTCTGACACCAAAACCTTTGATTATTTAATACTCATTACAAGCCCTCTATGAGGGAACCCATCCCCTCGCTTCGGGCCTCCGCCCCGGGTCCTGATGATTCGCTTCCTCTTAGCCGTTCGCTTCCGGAATGACGCGGTTCTCAATCTTCTGGTATGCGTCCAGATACCATTCCTGTCTGTCCCCGTTGTATGTCAGTTCGTAATACATGCCGTCTTCCAGCGTCGTGCTGATCAGATACTTCCAGTTCTGCAGCGCCTTCGCTTTCCATACGATATAGGTTTTGAATTCCAGCGCCGGTCCTAACTCTTCCAGTTTTTCCATGACGTAATTCGATACCAGGATCATAGCCTCGCTGTCCATGCTGTCTTTCACCCCCTTCCTTTCTATTCCTTCGGCCACTTCACGGCATGCCCGCACTTCCAGCAGTATTTCCCCTTCCGGTTCAGCCTGCGTCCGCAGGTTCCGCAGTGCCACACGGTTAATGTGGCGGTAAAATCGCGTTCCGGCTCCGTCGGTTCCTGCCTGCTCAGCGCTCGGACGGCCTCCGCGAATGCCGTTTCATACTCCATCGGATAATGCCATTCAATCTCAGAAATGGCGACCTGGATGATTCTGATCGCTTCTTTGTTTGTCATCTTCCGTACCTTTATAATCTATTTTCTTTCCGCAAAACGGGCAGTATCTCCAACCTTTTTGCTTCAGCATATCAAGACTCGGCACAATCCCCGGAAGCGCCATCATTCCATTGCAATTCCCGCATCTCCATGACCAATCGTCAAAAACCAGTTTTGTCATTCACAGAAGCCCTTTCTCTCTCTGGATCTTCCGCGGCTGCTTCCAGCCTCCGGATCCATCGCTCATATTTTTCTCTGCGGATTTTGCAAACCTCAGCCTGATTGATATCCAGCATTTGAATACACAGGCCAACATCTGCAATCTCTTCCAAAAGCTTGTCATAGGCATCTTCCTGGCTGATCGGCGTAACGTTTTTACCGTCATATGCTCTCCGGAGCTTCAACGCGGCCTGGGCCAGCTCTGAGGCTTCCTCCGCCAGCCCGGCCAGCAGTTCCAACACGCCCAGTTTCTGCCTAATATAGTCCCTCTGCGTCATCATCGTCCTCCCGCCTCTTCCCGTCAGCACAGAACCATTTTTCGTCTGGGTTTTCGCAATGATCTATTGTGCATTCGCTTACAACATCTTCAGTCAGTCCGTAGTCACGATGGTGAATGCAATCCTTGCACCTGACAAGTTCTTGCGGCCTGTCTGCTATTTCTTCTTCCATGATTTCATCGGAAATCTTTACGATGTATTCACGAATCATCCCGCGTTACCCCCTGACGACCTGCATATCCTTAATCATGGCCGCATAGGTCTGCAGCATCATCGAAGCGCGTCCGAGCGAATATTCTTCCCGTTCGTCCTCCGCGCACTCTGCCAGCTTATCCAGAAACTTCGCCAGATTCTCAGCGGCCCGGATCTCCTCCATCGCTTCCTTGACGGTCATTTTGCCAACTCCTTTGCGGCCTCGCGGAAAGCCTTCTCCCTGATCAGGATCTCCTGCTGCTCCCGATAAACCTCGCTCAGCAGCTGGAGCTTCGCCTCGTAAAGCGAGTCCGGCCGGATGTTCCTCTTTTCCAGCGCATCCATCAGCCGGTCGTACTGCCGTTCCGTGATGGCCCCGCATCCATAGGCGTCCTGAATATCCGCGTAGCTCCGGTATTCTCCCAGGGCTTTTTCTCCCTTCGCCCGCTCTCGCTCCTGACGCTTTTCTTCCTTCTTCATGACTTTTTCCGTCAGTGCCCCAAGCTCGCCGAGCCACCATTCTCTCATGGCGATGTCTACATCTTTGTTCATCTTTCAACACGCTTCCCTTTCAGTCAGTTTCCTTTTCCTTCCGGATTGCGTCTGCCAGCCGGTCCTCCGCCGTTCTCGTCCACTGTCTGTACAGCCCTTCCTTTTCCATCTCATCGGCCATCTCTTCCAGCGCCTTTGCGATGACCCTGGCCTTCTCCGGGTTCTGTATGTACAATCCGAAGATCGGTTCTATTTTTTCCTTCACGTCCGCTGCGATTGGTTCCCCCACGCCTGCTTTTCGATCTGCCACCGCGAATAAGAACAGGCTTTTCTCTCCATCTACATTGTAAAGAAATCTCCCGTGCCCTTCCGCGATTTTATAAATCGGTATGCCCTTTTTCTTTTCTTCCTTCTTTCCCATGTTCAGGCTCCCTCCCTCAGCAGCTCGTCCATGCTGATCTGCTGATTGCTCAGCACATATCCGCCGTCCGGATCTTTCCCCAGATAGATGTCCAGCGGAGCGCCGCCGCTCATTTTCACCTTTCTCGGCACATCGTATGTTACGTGGAATCCAATCTTCGGCATGATTCCTGTCACGCCGTGTTCATCTCCCACCTTCATCAGCTCAAAGTCGATCTTCGCGCTGACGCTCCCCTTTGCCCGGCCCTCCGTTTCCATCAGGCCCAGCACCTGATTCATGGCCGCGTCAATCATCACCCGCAGTTCTCTGAAAGCCTCACTGTCTATGCTGACTTCCTGCGTGCCTTCTTCCTTCTTTCTGTCCTTCATGTTTTGTTACTCCCTTTCCTTATTATCCCAGTTGTCATCTGCTTTTTTGCTCATTGTCAGTCCTCCTCTGGGTAGATCGTCACGCCTATGTGCCTGCCAAGGAACCGCAGGCCATAGTTTGTCAGTCTGTAACAGGGCAGTTTTTCAGGCACGGTCGGTTCCGTCTTCTCTGTGATTCCGAGCGCCCCGCTGAAATAATCCAGATACTTGTTTGCGCCAGCCCAGTAATTACGATAAGGCCTGTAGAATATCTTCCCATGCCGCTTGTACGCATGGCGTACTCCCTCCGGCCACATCCCGACCATGTGCATCATGTTTGATAATGCGGTTTGCAGGTTCCATCCCTTGTTCCTGAAATCATCTTCCACACCCATATCCGTTCCCATATCGCCCAGGTATTCCGAATATTCCTCCTGCATCCGGTCAAGCTGCTTTCGCGTGAACCGGCATCCGTAACTTCCATCCTTGAATTCCCTCTGATCCTCTTCACCGGCGAAGCAGTCAGGATAATCTCCTGCCTCGCTCCGCTCCGGCTGGTATTGGCATCTGTCGCATTTCATTCAGGCTCCACTTCCTCCTCAACCCAGCCCGTATTTCCGCATCTTCCCCAAAATCGGATTGAACAGCACGATTTCCCCGCCGACCTTCCCGGCCACCGCCCTGGCGTGCTGCACGTTCCGGGTCTGCCACGCGTCGTACGGGCTGATGGCCCACTGCAAATTTCCGAACGCCGTCCGGCATTGCAGATACTCCCCGTTCTTCCGGATGACCAGAGTCGTTTTCAGTCTGATATCCATCTTCCGCCCGCGCTGTTACGCGCGCCCTCACCATTCGTATTCAATGTAGCCGTTCCGCATGATCGGTATATCCCTCCGCCCGGCGTGCGGATAAGTGTCTACGTGCCGGCTGAAGGCTTCCACCGTCCGCGTCGTCACTTTCGGGCAGTCTGTCAGCCTTCCGTTCCTTCTCATGGCCATCAGCATCGGGTCCTGATTCACCAGATGGATGACTTCCTCCCGGACTTCCCGTCCCTCCGCCGTCCATCCGGTCACGATCGTCTTCTCATACCTCAGGATCATGTTCGTTTTCCTCCCCCGTTTCGATTCTTTCCGGCCACGGCCCATCCGGCCACGGCTCGTCCTGGCTCAGATCCTCCAAATCCAGCCCCTCCCCGGCCATGATCTTCTCCTGCCATTCCCGGATCCGGCTCCGTACCTGCGGATCCTCCAGCGCCTGCCGGTTCGTCTCCGCGAATCTCCGCAGGCTGTCCCCGACGGCCCCGGCCTCGATCTGCCGGATCATCTCCCGGATGACGTTACATTTCATCTCCTGCTCCAGATAGGCAATGTCGTATCCCTCCAGCGCCAGCCGTCCGGATCCGTTCTTGCTCATGTTCAGCTTGATGGCTTCCATCAGCCGCAGGCATTCTTCAAGCACCAACCTTTTCGTGATTTCCCGCATAACGGCCATTCCGTTGTTCCTCTCTTTCCTTTATTTTCCGTTCCTTTGCGGCCCGTATCCGCTCTTCCGCTTCCGCTTCCTCAATTTTCATGCTCAGATCCGCTATCTGGGCCTCGACGGCAATGATCAGATAGCTGTACTCCTTTTCCATCCACTCCACGGCGTACTGCCGGTTCCCTTCCAGCGCTTCCCGCCGTTCGCTGATGACCTGCAGTTCCTCCCGGATCGTGTCCCTGGCTCTCTTCAGCCGCTCGCTGTGCGGTATTTCCATCCTTATTCGTCCTCCTCCCAGGCAAAGTGTTTCCAGCTCAGATAGTGTTCGCACCGCCGGAAGCATTGCGTTTCGCAGTAGCATCTCTGCTGCAGTTCCCGCATCTGAGGCGTCGGGTAATGGATCGTCGTCCACTTCGCGTCTCCGACGTGCGCCCTGCAGCTGATGTCCAGCTCGCTGTAGTGCAGGAACAGCGGGCACATGCCCTTTTCCAGTTCCTCCCGCCTCTGGTTGCGCCTTCTGCCCATCTCTCCTTGCTCCCCTGTTTCCGCCTGTCTCTTCCGAAACTTAGTAGATGATTCGTCCGTCCCTTGATTTTCCTTGGTTCCTGCCCGGTTTCCTTAGCAGATGTTCACCGGTCCCCGCCGGCTGGCGGGATCATCCTCCGCCGCTCGCTCTTCCGTGCCCGCCGGAATCGTCCTCCCACCGGGCATGTGGCGAAATGGCTCACGTAGGCCTCCAGCAGGTTCGCGTCCGGATCGTCGTCCGCGTCCCCGGCCAGCTCCCCGAATACAATCCTGCCGTCCTTCATGACGTAGGTTCTCCCCTTCGGATCCTGCCGTACGTATACCGGCTCCGGATCGCAGGGAATCGTCTTTCCCGAGCAGGCTTTAATGAAAATGATTTCCTTTCCGCATCCCCGGCACTGTACCGGCTGTGTCACGTTCGCTTTGTAGGCCATGCCCCTGTTCCTCCTTATCGATCGTTCTCTGTTTTCTGTGCCGGCCAGTTCCCCGACGCGATTCTCTCTTCCCGGATCAGTCCCTTTCGCAGCTTCCAGATCAGCGCCTTCGGATCCCTGGATCCCATGTCCAGCAGATACCTTGTCGGATCCTTTCCTTCCAGGATCATCTTCTCAGCCGTTGCCCGAACCTCCGGCGTCAGGATCCGCTTCCACCCGTTGACTGCCTTTCCGGTCGCGCTTCCGTCCGTGATCTGTTCCCGCGGCCGTCCGAGTTCTTCCACCTGCAGCCGCCACCATGTCCCGCCGGGTGACACGTAGCCCAGATCATGCAGGTTTTCCAGCACGCTGTCCCCGGCTCTCTCGACCTCCCGGCATTTCTTCGCCAGCTCTTTCCGGTTCATTGCGGCCTCCCGTACCCTGCGCCGGTCCATGTCACGTGCTGGTTGGTCATCGGATAGACCACCGTCGCGGCGTTGTCCCAGGCTTTCCTGTCCAGATATTCCTCGATGCCGTAGGTGACGGCCGCCGTCAGGGCCGCCACGACCACTATGATCAGAATCATGGCTTTCCACGACGCGCTTTTCGTGCTATACTGTTTCCGAACGTTGTTCATGGCCTCCGGGCCATAGCCTCCCGATGTTCCCCTTATCGGGAGGCTTTTTATTGTGTTCATCATTTCTTGTCCCATCCTTTTTCATATTCATATACCGGGTTCTCGAAGCTCCCGTTCCGCTCGTAGTAGACCACCTGCTCCGGATGGCTCCGCCTTTCCCTGGCGTATTGCACGCACTCGGCCCATGACGGCCGGCTGGCGTATACTTTCTCTTCTCCGCCGATCCATCCGCTCGCCGGGCCGTAGGTCGTCTTCGCGTGCTGTCTGACCCGGCCAAGTTCGTCCTTCCTCGTGTCTTCCTCGAAGATGATCGGCCGGGTGCATACCGCGATCGCGTCCTCCCTGAATCCGTTCTCCTTCAGCCAGATCCCGGAGATCTCGATGATCCATCCCTTGCGTCCGGCTTTCTGTTCCTCCGCCGGAATCACCGGTGTCCCCGTCTCTCCCAGCATCTCGAACATGCTCATCTGCCCCGGCAGTCCCTGTTCCACGCCTTCCCCTCCTATGCCCGCCGTCTTCCGATCGGCCGCCGGGCGATTTTCCCGTCGTTCCGCGGTATCACCAGTATCTTCTGATCCTGCCAGGCTTCCAGCCCGCTCTCCGGCACGCGCAGGCTCTGGTATCTCCCTCCGCTGCCGACGTTGATGCACCCCGGCATTTCCAGCATCCGGCTCCGCGCTGTCTGTACGGCGATTCCCAGAATTTCCGCCACTTCCTTCGGCTTCAGGTACCGTTCCTTTCCGGCCATGCTCATGCTCCTCTCTTTCCCGCTTCCGTCGCTTTGGCAAAAAGATAGCCGTCCAGAAACGCCTGGTCCTCCGCCGACAGCGCTTTGATCTGCGCTTTGTAGTCGGCCTTGTCCGGCGTCCGCTGAACGGCCTGCTTCTCCTGTTCCTTCCCCTGGCATATCTCGCCGGTCTTGGTATTCCCGGCGACGACGGTCTCCTGATGGACGACCTGCTCTTCGTTGTTGATGACGTTCTTGGTTATCATGTTCGTTCTCCTCTCCACTCTGTCCCGTTCGCTTCTTCCGTCCCCGGCTCAGTCCATGTTGGCCAGCATCTCAAGGGTTGCCATGTTGTCGTTGATCCCCTCTTCGATCCCGGCCGCGATATCGTCCGCCAGCTCCTTGGCCAGATAGTCGTCCAGCTGTTCCCGGACGATCTGCATGATTAGCTGTACCTGCCTCTCGTTCATGTCCTCGCCCTCCCTGTTTGTTTGCCTGTGGTTATGTCCACATTATATTCACACTTATTGTGGTTGTCAACACATTTTATTAATATTTTGTGGTTGCATCCACATTTATTTTCATTTATAATGATCCGGAAGGAGTGATGCAGCTATGAAAGACAGAATAAAAGCCATCAGAAAAAATACTAACTTAACCCAAACGGAATTCGCTCAGAAGCTCGGCGTATCTCGAGATGTTATCGCAACTTATGAATCTGGTCGGGTTGTCCCTCAGGATGCAATCCTCAAACTCATATCCAAAGAATTTAACGTCTCCTACGCTTGGCTGAAGAACGGAGAAGGCCCCATGGAGGATCCGCTCCCGGACGACGCCGCCCTGGATCGGATCACAGAGACCTACCGCGCCCTGCCGGAACGCCTCATGGCCATGGTGGATGTGCTGGCGTCCATGGATCCGGAATGGTATAAGACGCTGGACGCGGCCTTCGAGGAGCTGGAAAAGCGCAAAAAACAAAAGGGAGGCGTCGGTTAAACGCCTCCCTGTCTTTTTCCGGCCTCCGGCTTCACTTCCGGACCAGTTTCCGGATCAGCTGGTAAATCAGCTTCAGTTCATCCCGGCCCAGGAGCTTCAGATGCGCGACGATCGCGCTGATCAGATCTTCCATTGCGTTTCTTCTCCTTTCTCTGGAATTGGGTTCCGCAATGGTTTTGCCTCTGAATCTTCTGATTCCCTCCGGATATGTCAGGATTGTTATTTTATTGTGAAAGGAGTTTGTCATCATGCCCCGTAAAACACCGCAAAAGCCCCCGCGCTCGGACGGCCGGTTCCAGCGAAAATATAAGGGAAAGTACTTTTATGCCGATACGGACGAGGAGGCCAGACGCCTCCGGGATGAGTATAAGTATCAGTGCGAACACGGCATTGACCAGATCCGTCATGTGACAGTCTCAGATTATGCCGCCGAATGGCTGCCGGTCGCCAAGGCCGCCGTGTCGGATAAATGCTATAACGATTATGCCGTCCAGCTGGAGGCCCTGACGGCCGTCTGCGGCGATAAGTATATGGACGCTGTTCTCCCGAAGGATATTCAAAAGGTTTGGCAGCATTACCTGAATTATTCGGAATCCACCATCCACCGGGCGAGGATGCTGTTCACAGCGCTCTTCGCCTCCGGGATCGAAAACGGCTTCTGCCGCTCGAATCCGGTCTGTAAGGATTCCGCCCGGCCTCACAAGGGAACCGCCGGCACACACCGCGCCCTGGAAGCCTGGGAGCGTGAAGTCATCGAAACCTTCCCCCACCGGATGCAGGCCCCGGCCATGCTGATGCTCTATGCCGGCCTCCGCCGCGGCGAAATGCTCGCCTTTACCGGCAAGGATGTGAGGGACGATATTCTC
>Ga0326513_10001256_pt1 | contig 20478 bp, 31 predicted proteins | sample 2_2465_0518_D_FD_203654 | JGI IMG/M metagenome (GOLD analysis project Ga0326513, IMG submission 203654) | Bovine rumen microbial communities from UC Davis, California, United States - 2_2465_0518 | ecosystem: Host-associated > Mammals > Digestive system > Stomach > Rumen | place: USA... | reverse complement strand
GCCATAGCATACAATGTCAATAAGCACTCCACTCGTGTTTGCGCTTGTAGTGAATTTAAGAGTGTTTGTTGAAGTATCGACATTGGCGATTTGTGCGCCTTTTGCTATTTCGTAAGCGTTAACCGCACCCGCACTTGCGCAGTGTACATATCCAATCCAGTACGACGTATTATAAGCACAAGCAAATATGACAAAATGCCGTGATGATGACGGAACGGTATATGTATGTTCAGTGGATGCATTCTTTGAAATTTTTACTATGGATGCTTGCAGATTGTTCGATAAAGCGTCATTTAGCGTCTTGCCCTGTCTTGCATCCAGTGCGGAGCCTGCCGCAGTCTTATCCAGTCCGTTATAGATATTACTGGATTTTAAGTAGTCATCCGTGATGGCTTTAATCTGTTTCGCAAGAGATCCGGACACGGACGGATTCTTCTCTGTGCCATCCAGAACCTTAGTGCCTGTATTAGTGATGGTAGCCAGTGTGGTTATCATGCTCTTTGTAACGTAACTCTGAAGTGCAGTAGCAAGATCAGAGTCAGTTACCAGACTGTTCAGTATGCGGTTCGTGATTTCATCAATCAGTGCCTGGATAGTATATACTCTGCCGCTTACGCCCAGAACACCGTTTGTGTCAGTGCCGTTGATAATAGCAGCGGTATAGTCGCTTCCAGAAGGAGTAACCGCACCTGTCCTGTTATTGAACGAAGTAACACCGGCAGCTGCCGCATCCGCTACCATCGTATCAATAGTAGTTCTGGGATAAGTCTGGGAAGTGTTATAGACTTCGCTCTTCGCGTAAGTCTCACTCTTCGTGTAGACATCACTCGCCTCAGCCGCGCCGACCATAGAAGCGGTATAATCACCGGCCTGCGGAGTAACCGCACCACCACGGCCATTAAAGGAAGTAACACCACCGCCTGCCGCCGCAGCCGCAACATCTGACCAGTAACGTGCGTTGTTCGTATCCTCTCCTGTCCTTGTGCCGGTACCACCGACCGCCCAGGATCTGGACAGGACAGAAGAATCCGCAGCCGCAGCAGCGGAAGCCGCAGAAGCATCTGCATCCGCATCAGCAAGGTTAGCCGAAGCCGAAGCCGCATTCGCATACTCCTGTGAAGCATTGGCATACGTTCTGCTGTTGGTCGCGCTGTTTGAGGCAGCTGTCGCATATCCCTGTGCATCCGTGACCTTGAGGTCAACTTCCGCAGATGTAGCAGAAGCCGCAGTAGCACTTCCGGCAGCCGCTGTAGCAGAAGCCGCAGCTTGTTCCGCATATCTCTTCGCAGTAGCATTCGCATTAGCGTTGAAGTTCTCTACAGACACCTTATGAGTTTCATTCTCATAGTCCACTGCGAGAAATGCCGCATCATCAATGACGGTTGTTTCTGTAAGTTCTCTTATACGAATCTGATCTGCCATTATTATGCATCCCTTCTCCAAGTGAAAATATTGTCCGCATATCCAATCTGCGTCCATGTACCGCCGAACACGCTTCCGGGATTAGCTGTAGAAACACAGTAGTAAACCGTGCCTATCGGATAGACCGCATTCACGGCTTTAGCCTTAATGTCTGCGTCATCCACATACGCCTTGACCGCATGGGAAGTGGGAAGCGCAGAAGAATTATCAGTCAGCGTTGCCTGTATCGTAGTGATGGAAGAAAGCAGATTGACCACCGAGTTCCATGCAGTCCTGTTATCGTCTGTTATGGTATCCAGAACCGCCTTATTGGTGTGATAGTGTGATTCTTCACTGAGGCTGTTTAAAGCCTGCGCAACAGCATTTATAACGCTCTGAGCATTAGGGTTTGCAGTCAGTGTGGACGGAACAGTCATGCCCACATTGTTACCGGCACTCGCCGCCGCCAGTTCATCAATAAGTCTGTTTAAGCCATCAATGCCCAGATTCCCCAGGGAGTCGAAGCGGTCCTGCAATGCCGAAGTGGTCATATTCGGACTATCCGGCAGACCGGTAACACCTTTGTCTGCTCTATCTTCCGCAGTTATCTTTGTGAAAGCCATTATTTATCCTTTCTTGTTGCCGTTCTGCCTGTATTCAACCGCAAAGTCATTTAAGGCAAAAGGCTCATTAAGATTCTCATTGATAAACTTAAACCGCGCATGAGTGATCTTTTTCAGCCTCACTTTCTGCGCGGATACTTTAGCGGTTGTATCTGTACTAAAGGACATCTTAGAGAACACGATGTTGCTGAAAGAGAAGTATTTCAGATTCGTCTCATCCTGTCTGAGCATCTCCCAGATGCCGTTTCTCATTCCCCATATCTGGACGGAAGAAACAAGCTCCGGCATACACCGGATAGCTAAATACCGATAAGTCTTATTCTTGTAGAACAGCTGCTCAGAGATATCTGCTGTCTCCCAGATACACGAAATAGCCTCGCCATTATCGTTGTAGGAATCCAGTGCTTTCTCATCCGTGAAGAACCGATAGACCTTGCCATCCGTTGCTCCAAAGTACAGTTCGTCATTTATTTCGAACATACATGAAGCCGGTACATTCTCCCAATAGAATCCCACATACTGTCTGGTAGCGTATGGTTTGGATTTATCGGTCCTTATCGGCTGCAAGCCGTCAAGAACGTATACATGGTCATTGATGCACAGAAGGTAATAGTCCTTGAAGGAATACGCGAAAGCATTTTCCAAATTCGGCTCTTTTAAAAGTTTGCCGTCCAGATAGTAACTTCTATTCTGTGCGTATTTCTCGCCGGTTATATCCTGTGCAGTAACGGCATATATTCCTAACTTCGTCAGGAACAACGGTTCCGTCTCCAGATATGTAAAACAATACCTTGATACAGCTCCAACACCTTGCAGTGTGTTTATCAGCTTGAATGTTGGCTCATCGTCTACCATATCGCCTTCGCGAAGAAGGATAGACTGTGCCTGTTCATTGCCGCCTTTGTGCGCTGCCAGATAGTTGTTGATGATGGAATATCCCATAATGGGAGTTGCGTCACTACCCAATTTGTTCCATCCGGTATCCGGGAAGTACGTTGGATCATATTGCTGAGAAAACCAGTCCCAGTTGATGTATGAATAAACACCGTCTGCGTTTGTGCCTTTATCAGGGTTTCCGGATACGAATAAACGGTCATTCGCACCGCCGATTCCGAAGAGTGCGCAGATAGTACAGTGATTGATTCTATCGGCATATCCAGAGACTGTACGGTATGCCTTGATCCTTACGTTGTCTACACCGGAAGAAGGCCATTCGCCCGGTGCTGTATTAAATGTGACAACTCCGGTTGTACGGTTTACAGAAAAGTCCGTGCCTTCTACTTTCTCTACCCAGTCACCCTGGTTATTCATAACCCATGCTTCGACCGGTGTAGAGTCCAGATCCCCAAAGGAAAGGTTGAATACCTTTGTGGTAGCATGAGCAGAATTGACACCATACTCTTCTATCCATGCCGGTGATAACAGGTTTAACGATTCATACGGAGTGCCGCCGCCTTCCGGTGCTTCACCGATCATCAGTGTAGGGACATACGCGATATCTTCCAGTGGCTGTACTGTGGAGCCGTCATAGACCAGTGCTTTCTTGCCGTCCAGAATGATAAGTTTCTGGGACAGCTCCACCGACACGCTCCTGTGTTCTGCCATCCCATCATAAAGAACGGCATAGTCCGCAGTCTCAGACCAGAACACGATGTTATCCGCATCCTGGTTGACGATCTCGTTGTAATCGTCATCTACCCATATCTTTGCTTTACTGGAGTTAAGGACATAAAGCCTCGTCCCTGCGTGTACAAGCCAGATATCAGTAGCGGACATATGGTGTACGCCGTACACACAAGCACCGTAGTCTCTGATAACGGAATATCCCATCCGCTTGCGGACTTTGCCCGGAACCGAACGGATCATATTTATGCAGTTAGGACTTTTGGTATCATCGACCGTACTTGCGTCATCCGTGAAGTCAGCACCTAAGAAGGACTGATTCTGATAAACGTGTATTGACGGTGATGCCGGTACTCGAAAAGAAACAGCCATATATTACCATCCTGACACTGAAGTAAATTCTCTCATTGCGGAGATCTCTGCCTGCTGTGACAGCGCATCTCTGCCTACTTCAAACTCGTTTCTGTACACTGTGGCAATACTATTGTCATCGTCCTTATACAGCTGTGAAGCCATGTATAAAGGAATCAGCGTTGCCACTTCCGGGTGAACAGGCATCTCATAATCATCCTCAGTATTAAAATCAATCTTCTTCGGATATTTCCGATAGTAGACTGTGTACTTGCCTTCCATACTCCGAGGAATGACAAGGATCTTCCCGGCTTCCTGGTAGTACTGGTCAGCTGCTAAATACTGCGGATGGTCATCCTGTTCGTAGTAGATTTCATTCGGCCATAACTGATAGAAGTCTTCAGCAATATCAGTCATGCAGAAACGAAGATATTCTTCGTAGTCTGGAACATCTTCTTCGTTTTCGAAAGGTACATCATAGAACGCGATATTACGAATGTTCGCCGGATATATTGAAGTGACCGTGACTGTGACATCCTTATTGTCTTCGTTCGCGATCAGTCCTTTGTATTTCGTATAAGTTCCGGGTGAGTCTACTTCAATGACAAGGTCTTCCACACCTTCCATGCGCATGGTCACAGTGAGTTTATCGGAAGCTGTGAAGTAGTAGCTCTTTGCACCGGAAACAACAAAGCTAAACGGTTCTCCGATGATCCTGACATTCTTCATGAGTCCAAATGCCGGTTTAATGTTCCAGTTGATTATCTGGATCTCTCCAGTTAAAAACTTGCCTGCCGTGGAAAGAAGCTCCAGTGCCTCATTGCAGGCCTGCGGCATTCCGTTCAAATATTCACTTATTGAACTATCGTTCTGAATCGTTGTGCCATTCGCAGAAAACATTTTCTGCAATGTGGCTAACTTGATATCTTTCCAGGTGGTGGACATTTTATTTCTTTACCCTTCTTGTGGTCTTCTTGACTACTTCTTCTACAGCCTTCTTAGGTTCTTCCACATACGGTGCATAGGAATAGTTCTTGCCATCAACGTATGTGACAATGACCTTCTCGCCATCAATCGTCAGGATATCTCCTACTTTCATGTTGCCTCCTTAAAAAAGAAAGAGGGGAGATTTCTCTCCCCTCCTTCGTTCAGACTCAGATGGTCAGCGTCTGAGCAGCCGCATTGGACGAACCGCCCATGATAACGTGTCTCCAGTTCGTGAAGCCGCAGCTCCAACGTGCGAAGCCGTTGTAGACAAGGTTTCTGGACTCAACCTTCTCGTCATTCTCGATATCAAGAACGGTACGGTTGAAGAACCGAGTGCCGAGCAGAGCCTTCAGAGCCTTCGAAGACTGAAGGATGAACGGATTGCCGGTAGCCGGAGTCCACAGATAGTCAACGATCAGCTTCCACTGGCCGCGCTCCGTGTTGATATCGTTCTTGTTGGAACCGATCTCGCCATCGGAACCGATGATAGCCTTCGCGAATCTCTCAAGTGCCGGACGGTTGCCGGGAACAATGATGGTATCCGCATCGAAGCCCATGACCTCACCACGGTCATCCTTGAAGTTTCTCATCTGGTTGGACAGAGCGTTCAGAACGGAAGGATCCGTGCCGAGTTCGTTCGTGAACAGGTTGCACTGCGTAGTACCGTTAACGGACTTCAGCGGATGCGCAGCCGAGAACAGCGCAAGGTTGTCAGCACCGGAAATGTCAATGCCGGTCTTGCCGCCGAAGCTCATAGTGGTGGTAGTGCCAACGGAAGAAACAAGTGCCTGGGAAAGGTATTTCGCACGGCTTCTCTTATACGCCTGGACCATGTTGATAACCTTCTGCTTCGCGTCCGCGATCTGGTTATCATCACGCAGCTCCTTAGAGATAATCGCCTGCTTCGTAAACGTAATATGCTCCATGAGCTTGCTGTAGCCTTCAACGGCCTCATCATCGACCGCATCCGCGCCTTCAGCCTTGTACTCGAAGTCACCAAGGCCGCCGAACGTAGCCTGCTTCTCTGCCCATCTATCGGAAGAATCGACAACCGCCAGACCGTTCAGAAGGTCATCATAAGAATTCTGCTGAGCATCAGCATCGAAAATCGCCGCATTGAGGAGTGTAGCCCACTCGTTCCATGCATCGCCGTTTTTGGTATTGTCTCTGATAGTAACAGCCATTATTTTGTCTCCTTAATTTGTTTGTTGTAGAGTGCCCTAAGTTCCTTGTTGGATTTGTCCGGGAACCATTTGCGGTACTGCGGCATCAGGTGTTCCGGGATATCCTCGCCATCACTCTTGCCGGATACTCCCTGCGCAGCTGCAAGGTGTGCTTTGCCCTTGCTCTGGTTGATAGCCGCCTGTTCCGCTTTCTCTGCCTGGACCTTTGAGAGACGCTCAAAGTTAACAAGTTTGTAAGCATCCACAAGATGAAGACCGGAACTCCTGACAGTGTCTATGACTCTCTGGAAGTTCTCCGTTTTGAAGACATCCTGCACACTCCCAAGCGAAGGATCTAAGTCCACAATCGCCTGCAAGTCTGCCTGCATCATTCTGTTTGCTTCAGCCTGTGTCTGCTGTTGGATTATCTGCTGTGCCTGTTGGACGGTCGGATTCATCGCAACCGCACGGTCAATCAGATTCGGATCTAAACCGGCTTTCTGTAATTGCTGTGCGTTCTGCTGACTCATCTGTGCCTGCATGGCTGACAGATATTCCTGTGCCGAACGAATCGGCTGCCCGGTCATCGGGTTTTTGTACTGACCGAACATTGCAGCAAACTGGTTATCAAGTTGTTCCCTTGCCTGCCTTTCGGCTCTCGTCTGCTGCTCTGCGGCTCTTCTCGCAGCCGCATACTTCGAATCTTCTTCTGTTGTCTGCCGGGGAGCGGCTTCGGCTTCTGCGCTCTGTTCTCCTTGAGAATCTTCAACAACTTCAGCAGATTCAGTTGCTTCCCCTGCGGTCGGTTCAGCGGCTTCCGACATTTCTACGCTTGTGACTTCTTCGGGCATTAATAACCTCCTGGGATTTCTTCGCTATTCCCTTGCGCATAAAAAATGGAGAGCTATTCGCTCTCCGTTTGTGTGTCCTCTGCCTTATAGCAGATTGTATGTACTGACTTACCGTAGTTGGAACATTGTCTGCTCCGGCAAGTTAATACCATCTTTATCTGTCCATCCTCTTCTTTTCTCTCGCGGATGGACATCTCCGTTTTACATCGGGGGCATTTCACCGCCGCCTCCCATCTACTGCATCGCAGCCTGCTGCATCATCATCTGTTCCTGTTCCTGTTGTTTGGACAGCCTCTCTTCGATGATGTTAAGTGCCATACCGGCATTCGGATAACCCATCGCCTTCATGAAGGTCCAGTAGGTTCTTAGAGTCTCCATATCGCCTAAAGGACCGAACGCCTGACTCTGAAGCTTCATATCCGTCTGGTTCCACATTGCTTCCCTGTTCGCCATCAGTGTGGAAGTAGGGTCCGTCTCGAAGATGAATTCATCGTCCCAGTAGAACTCACCGGCTTTATCAAGCCTTAAGAAGTCATGCCGGTTCATCTGCTCAAACGATGTTTTGCCTTCTGCATCCGTGGTGGATATCTCTGCGGTTTGGTCAGAATATGCAAGCCAGTACTTGAACATGATCTCGTAGAGCTTTGCATACGCCTCATTCTTCATGACACGCTTAGACTCTAATCGACCAGCGGCCTGATTGATAGCGTACTGTCTCGCAGAACCTGAGACTTCAGAAGCACTAAATCTGCCCTGGTATGCATCAGTGACACCGAGCATATTTTTTGCCCACTGATAATTGACTTCCTGATAGTTGAGGTCATTCTGTACGTTCGGCTGCACGTTGATAACATCAATAGCAGCTTTCTCAGCCGGATTGTCAATCTCAATGATCTTCAGCTCTTCATCTGTGGTTTTGACCTTCTTTCCCTTCGGGAGAGTGACATAAGAGCCGCCTTTTAAGAGCTTCTCGTTTATCTTTGTGCCGAGTTTCTTTATCGTGTCCTGTTGGTCGATAATAGGAGCGACATCGGAACCGCCCAAAAACCTGTCATTTTCCGTGATGTTCTTACGAAGAACTATCGGATACACATTAGGCTTGTAGTACGGAACCTTCTTCTTCGTCTTCTTGATCTGCATCTCCTGTCCGTTCATGATGGGCATACCGTTCTCGTCCAACATCGGAACAGGGACTCCGTTTTCATCAAGGACCGGCTCTTCCGGGGGAGGGAGCATACCGCCAAAATCGCTCTTTATCTCGATAGCGTCTATCAGTTCTTCGTATTCTTCCGGTAATTTCTTCGATTTCTTAGATCCGCACTCAGGACAGACACCGTTTTTCATCACTGTGCCGCATTTTGCGCATCTATCAAGGTATCTGGACTGATAATCCTCCATATCCAGAAGTTCAATGCGGTCACACCAGATATAAACGCCTATACCGCCCTTGTCATTGTGGTAATAAGCGGTATTTACGGTCACAAGGTCCGTATTTGTGGTGCCGGAAGTATACTCTGTCTCGTCATTTTCCGCATCAGAGACATCTTCGCCGTACACTCTCTTCACCATTTTCTTCGTCATCAGCTCCTGGATGAAGAAATAGTCCATATTATCCAGTTCTGTGACTCCCGGCTGCGGTATTAATTTCTTCGGATGCACCTCAGTGATCCGCAAATCACCGATTTCAGAGTGCAATCCACGGTTTACATCCCACTGTACATGGAAAAAATCACCGCCAAAGATGGTAGTATTCCTCTCCATGACATCATTCGTGGTAATAAGATTACATTGGCGTATCTTGTTCTCCAGATAATGCTCGATTTTATGCGCCAGTTCCTCATCATCAGCGTGTAATGGACGCACTTTCGGCATAGGAATGGAAGAATCCACTTCCGTCTCTAAAAGTTCGTACACAATGTTCCTGACATTGGTCGCAACCTTAGAAGGAGCTTTGGAGATATTAGGATTCGGCTGCATTGTCCGTGTTCCGGCATAGTATTCAGCGTATAATTTCATCTTTTTACGCTGTGAGCCGTACTGGTCCTTTGCATCCTCCAGTTTCTTTTTCCATTCCTTCAGCTTTGCAGGCTCTTCAATCATCTTTTTCATCTTTGAAAACCATTTCATGCAGGCTCGCCCCACTTCTTTATGAGCAGCAACTTGTCGCTTTCGGAAGCGTTATCGTAGTCTTCCCACTGGTCCGCTCTCCACTTCACTTTCTTACTGTTTAAGAGCGTGTCAGCGTTCTGTAACCAGTAAATGCAGTAATATCTCAGCGCATCAGGACTATGCGTTAAGTCATGCGGCTTGTTCGCGTATATATTCGGCCTGTTCTCGTCCCTCTGGATCTTCTTAAGGCACTTTAAAAGAATAGGTGCGCAGTTATTCCAGATACTTAACTGGCCCTTCGCAAGCATCGTCTTAATCGCCGCACAACCGGCAGCAATGTCATTGTTGACCTTCGTTAACTGGAGTCCTTCTTCACCGAATATCAACGCCCTGGATTTACCTGTCTCCTGTCCTCTATTCCACAAGTCAGGAGGAGCCAGGTATAACACAGGCTTTTTCCAGTCATCTTCAAATAGTCTATTAGTGATACTGATTATCTTCTCAGCTGCGACCGGAATACTTAGGTTCGGTTCACAGTGTTCATAAATGATTTGACTGTTTCCGAATGCGTCTCTCTGGATCCAGTAGGCGGCCAACATATCCAGTCCATAGTCCATGACAAAGTAGTTGACCGTGTTCCCGGAAAGTCTCTCATTCTTTATTAAGGCATCCGTGACCTCTGGGAAGAATGCGCCTCCGGGAATCGTTAAGGCTTCTTCCACTGTAGCCGGATACTCAGCTGTCATTAAGACAGGATCGCTTAAGTTAGCTTTCGTGTCTTCATACCACTTATCATCCCTTGAAGGGTCCGCATACCAGGGAATGAAGACTTTCGTGTAACTATTGGACTCGGAAGTGAACAGTTCCTCGAAGAGTGAACCTCGCTTAATCGAACTGATGCCGATTATTTGTCCCGAAGTCGCTCTATTGATAGTCGCGTAAGCAGAGCCGTAAATTTCTCTGTCGAATTGCTGAAATGCCCATTCATCAAATAACAGTACATCCGCTGTGAATGAACGCCCGGCGTTCGGACTCGAAGGAAAGCATTCAAACTTACTGTCAGGTCCGTCTGGATGGTGGATAGTACAACTCAAGGCATTAGACTCAAACCACAGTCCTTTCCATCCGTATGTGCCTTTTGGTGCGATCAGTTCCGGCATATATGCGAATATCACATACGCGATCCTTCGTATCAGTTCCTTCGCTTTATCCTCATTCTCGGAAATACCAATCGCTGTCCTTCCGGGATTCAGCATTACCCATGCGATGTAATGAAGAGCCAACCATGTGAACCCTAACTGTCTTGCCTTAAGAACAATAACTCTCCTGTCTGTCTCAAAGGTTTTAAGAGTCTTTCGCTGCGCATCCCACATCGTGAATGGGATTATCACTTCGGCACTCTCCTTGTTCTCAATGTGTCCGTAGTTCAGCACAAAGTATTCAAGGTGGTCCCTACAGTATTCAAGTTCTTTCTTCCGCAGCTCCTCTACCATATCTGCTCCGTTATCATGTTTAAGGTCTTCTGAGGGTCTTTATGGCTTCTCTTACAAGCGGCTATGAAGTCCTTTACATCCAGTTCACAGGTTCCCACCAGTCTTCCATCGTAAGTGAGCGAGCCATCCTCAAGACCTTCGCTCAAGGCTTCTACAAGCTCCCTGGCTCTTCCGTATTCCTCTAATGTCTCTCGTACTCCGAACGGTACGCGAATTGTTAGGACTTCAGTCATATCTCATTGAGTCCGTTTGCCACGGACACTGTATACACTTGTTTTTGAGAAAAAAATTTCGGGGCGGGTATATTATGCGTGGGGAGCAACGGCTCTCATGCATGGGGGATACCTGGGGGTGGGGGTAGGGGGGTATGGGGGTATCTGAAATCTGAATCTCAGCAGCTGATCTATGGAAAACCGGCGAGAAAATAGCACCGCCGGAGAATATAGCGAAAATTTTTTACCCCTCTATATACACAATAGCCGTATACACCGCATGGCTGACAGCATTCTAAGGAATACAATCAGCCATTAGGCAGCAGGTGTATACAGGTTTAAGAGGGAAAAAGAGAGGAACTATTCGCTAAATACGGCTTTCGCGCACAGTTTGGACAAATACACAACAAGGTGTATACACGCATAAACACTGGGTTTTCTGCAAATACAATCGTATTTTTTAAGTAGGTGTATACACCCTCTGCCTGCTGCCGGTTCACTCATTGTGCATATTGTCTAAGCGTTTCTGTATCTTATCAATTAGAGATTTATCGGCTTCAGTGATGATATTTCCGCTGATCTCTTGCCTGTCTACTGGCTTCTCTCCGGCTGTGTCTCGTAGATACTCCTGCGCTTTGATGTTGCCTTTTGCCGCCTGCATCACAGCAGCGGCGGTTATTGCGTCCAGTTGTGTCGCGTCCTTATTTAGTCCAAATTTGGCTATATCTTCAGGAGTTGCCGGTCTTCTCAGCATTATATCTATAGTTTCAGCAAAGGACCGTCTCTGCCTCAGCTGTGCTTGCAGAGCCTTGCCGCCTTGTGAACGTACTTCGTTATTCAGTGCTTGAAGTCTTCCACCGTAATAGGCTGTATAGGTTGCGCTTTCATTCACTGTGCCATCTGGTAGACAGTTCATGTACTTATCAAAGACAGCATCAGGAAGAATATAAAAGCCTTTTTCATTCTTCGGGAATTGCTCAATATTTAGTTCTTCAAGCATTCTCTGCTTCTCTTCTGGTGTTATCTTTGCCATAGTCTCACCAACAAATAAAAAATACTCTTTTCTTTGCTTCTTTCTTTTCTGCTTCGGGCTTCACCCTCTGCGCCGGATCTCTCCGGGGAGCGTCTGCAAGCCTTGCCGCCTCCGCTCCTGGGATTTACTCCGGCGGTTTCTGTCACCAGATCGGCGCGCCGGTCCGGGACTGCTCACTTAGAAATAACTCTTCTCTTCGTCTTGTCACCTGTTTTAGCTCTCAGGACTGCGGCATGCTGCCGGAGTTCCGTTCTGGTTGTATCTTCCACAGTTTCTGTTTTGGAAGTCTTCGCCAGTCTTTCAAGGTGTCTCGCGGTCTTCTCGCGTTCGGCTGCGTTTGTTCCGGTTCCTAAACGTGCATTGTCTCCGCGCTTCTCTGCGACCTGGACAGTTCGTCCGCTCTTCAGTTTGGCTTCCGTGTTCGGATTCTTCACACGCTCCACAACTTTGTGCAGGCCTTTGTATTCCTTTTCATCGCTGTATCCTTTGGGCATTGTCTTTTTGTCCTCCTGGAATAGAAAAAGCGGAAAGCTTTTTATGCCTTCCGCTACTATTTGACATTATCATTTTACTATAAAAACAGCGTAAAATCAAGTTTTATTGCTTGTTTCCTGTATTTCTATAGATCTCTTGTAAATACTATTTTGCTACTATTCTTTTATTTCTCTGTGCGTACTGCGCACTATGCACATTGCACAATTTCAGCTGCTCAACTTTGTGCAACTTCCCATATTGACGTATTGCGCACTACGGCGTTAAGATTGAACCATCAAAACAAAGCACCGCCACACCGGCAGAAAGGATAAAACACCATGACAAACGCAGAAATCATCTTCAAGGCAGAACAGGCACTCGCAGAGGCAGGCAAAATCAGATACACCGGAAGAGTGATCGGAACCGTAACAGATAACGAAGGCAACGTAAGCCCTCTCAAAGAAACCGAAGCGATCCACACCTATAAGGAATGGCAGAACCTCGGAATGCAAGTTCAGAAAGGTCAGAAGGCCGTAGCAAAGTTCAAGATCTGGATGTACAACAGCAAGCCGAAGAAGCTCACGAAGGAAGAAGCCGACACCATCAATTCTTTAGTAGTAAACGCAGACGGCAGCAACTTCGCAGCAGAAGGCCAGACAATCACCACCGGCGGCAGATACTACATGAAAGAAGCTTCCTTCTTCGCAGCTTCCCAGGTCGCAGCAATAGCATAAAGTCGAAACCCCTTCGGGGGTCGCGGAAAAGATAGCAACTTACCGCCTGATGATGACAAGCTACCACACCAAAGAAAAGGAGAAAAACACCATGATGCGCAACGAATTTAAAACCACAGTTACCCTCAGAAGGATTGATATCTGCGATCTATTATTAGCTTGCACAGCATTAGCCAATGAACAGGAAAACGAAGATAACAAATGGGCAAAGCTTCACAGCCTCTTAGAATCTCAGCTAAAAGACCTGGACGAAGCCTTAGACCAGATAATCGAAGAACAGTAACCAAACACAGCCGATCCGGGGCGGCTGGTCCCCGGAAGAAAGGACACCATGACCAACATCAACATAGAAAAGCTTCTGGAATCGTGCGACACTCTCGAAAGACGCACAATCCGCGCAGAAGGTTGCTTGCACTCTTCGGTTCGCTGCTTCTCCGCTTGCATGAGAGCTTTTGATAATAAGCTGCCTGCGGAAGCTATCACGTTTCAAATCTTCTTCAACGCTCCAGTGATGAAGCCAGGAGAAGCCACCATTTACAGAGATGGTCACATAGAAATGCGGACCAAATAAAGAAAAGACCGGGAGAAAATCCCGGCTCTTTTTCATTTCTTCAGTTTTTCTTCTATCGCTTGCCGGATCCATTCTGACTTACTGATTCCGGCAGCTGTGGCAGCTTCTTCTATTTTCTCTTTCATTCCCTTTTCTAACAGACAGTTGATTCTTTCTGTATTCTGCTTTATCCATTCATACTGTCTTTTATTTCTCTTTACCGTATCAATAGCCATTCTCTTTATCCCTCCAGAAATATAACAGCGTTTCTGTATAACAGTATAGTCTATTCCGAGATACTGCGCACTATGCAAATTGCACAAAATCGTACTGCGTAATTTGTGAACTATTCCGGCATTGCATACTGCGCACTACGGCGTTAAGATTGAACCATCAAAACACCACACCACAGCCGAACAGGCAGAAAGGAAAAACACCATGACAAAGCTTACGAAGAAAGACCTCACCGCTCTCTACTACTCCTTCACACATTGCAGGCGCGGCTACTGCTGCTACCAGGAAGACAACAAGTCTAGATACGAACTCAGGGAGATCGGATACAACAGAGGCGTTTACGGATGGAACTGGACAGTATACGCAGATGACAAAACAGACACCCTCTACGTTGACAGCTACAGAAACGTTCCGGCCTGCGTAGTAAATAAATAAGTCCTCTGATGAGTCTTTGAAAATTAAGACGAAACCGGCGAAAAGCCGGTCGGGACAAACCACCACACCAAAGAAAGGAAAGCACCATGAAAGAAAACAGAGTAAGATACAGCTTAGAGGAAAGGCGCAAGGATCTTTACCTGATCCGCATGGACTACAAAGACGAGGACGGAAGAAAGCACAAAGCTTACGTTTACAGCAGCTATAAAGGCAATTACAAATGGACTATATCATTCGGGAACGCGAAGGAGTGCAGCAAAGCAACCGCAGAAAAGCACCTGGAAGCACTCAGAAAGGCAAGAAGAAATGAAACCAGAAAGAATCACTGAAATACTCCGGCAGCACTCGCAAGATTATAAAATCAAAGACGGACGCATTTACGGAATATCCTACTGGAAAGACCTAATCACCGGCGAAGAAGGAACAGAAGAAACGGACCTCACAGACTACAATACGAAACAGCTTTATCACTGGTTAGGATACTGAGAAGGAGAAAAAACAATGACGAACAGCACGAAAGAACTAAAAAAGATGATGGCCGAAGACCTCTGCAAGCTCAGCACAAAGACCGCAAACCTCTATATCGACAAATGGCTTAGAATCACACCAGAAACGGAAGCACAGAAAGAATATATAAACAGAGTTATCACAGCCGCCTTACAACTCGCCAACGCATAAGACAAAACCCCCGGAAGCATTCAAGCTCCGGGGATTTTTGCGTACAAAATTATTTTCTGGATCCGCTTTTCTATGGCTCTCTTTGTCTTGCTTGAGATTGATGCTATCTCTTTACTGGATACACCGTGTATAAAATGCGCTGTGGCTGTCCCTGAGAGCCTCGGAGACAGTGTGCTAATAGATTGCACTATCTCACGTTTAAAGCGGCTTGCAGCGTCTTCTAAGGCTTCTATTTCGCGCTCTGCGCTTCGTATGGTTATTATAGCTCTCTCGACTTTGGAATCATTGCCGGATTGCTGTATATCTCCACCGCTTCCAGGCGTTACCTTCTCCGCATTACTCCGCGCGTCTCTTTGGATCTCGCGCAGCTCCTCTATTCTGTCTATGCATACTCTGTATCTTTCAAGCCATTGTTTACGCTCTTCGTAGGTCATTGTTTTACTCCCCTGCTGCTCTAAAAACAACTATCATTGACGGAAAAGGCGCATTAATCTTTGATTCTCCAAACTTGATGCGACCTTTATGGAATCGTATCTCTGACCGGTGCAGAATATAATCATGAAAATACTTTGTGTCTGTTCTTGATGGTATCAGCATGACAACCACTGTATGTGGTTTGTGGGACTCTTCATAGCATTTTCGCACCCATTCATATATGCGGCTATATGGTGGATTACAGAAAACCTTACACCCCCCCCAATTTTGCAAAAGGCCGTTTGATTCCTTGTCGAAATACCGTTTGCACTTGTGGTTATCTTTTGTCGCGCATGGATCCAAATCAAAATGGAACTCATTGTCTAAGTCTCTGAACACCGCTTCCGGCGTTTCCCATTCATCCGACTTTTTGCTATAAATTACAGAGTTCATATACTCCCCCTGTCTGTCAGAGATTGTCGCTGATGCGTTTCTCATGTCAACTACTATCCACTCTTTGAATATCTGGCACACTTAGTGCGGTTCGGTTGAAACTCGTCATAATATGCGCAGTATTCAACGCTTTTGTTTTTCTTGAAGTGAAAACAGTTCCGGCAGCTGCTCTTTATCCGCTTTACGTTTCGCGTGTTTATAATGCGGCTCATTGCCGTGCCGGTCTTCATCCTTCCACCCTCTCAATCTCCATGTTCAAATCTTCCAGTTCACAGAGAAAAGCGCAGTTTGTACATAGATGCCACAAATGCGGCAGACCGCTTTCTTCGTCTACACCTTGCGGATCATCCAGGTATCTCATAAAATGCCGGAAAGCAGCGTCTCTATACCGTTCAATCTCCACCTTTCGCCAGTTCTCCGTACCACCGTTTGGATATTTGACAACACCGTAACCGCGCACAGCCGCAATATCCCAAACAATTCTTCTCGGAACCAATGTCAATCTCGGTTTTCCGCTGTCTGCTTTTGCTGTTTGGTCATACATATTTCCAGGACACTCCACCTGCTGTTTTCCAAAGTCCATTACACGCTCCCCATATATTTCCTTGTGTGATTCCTGTCTCTTTGCTTGCAATCGTGCAGCTGTTAAACTGCTTTTTGCTACCGTCTGGCCATTCTCCAACGCACGGCTTATATCTTGTTGTTACAGCTCTTGCCCTTGCCGTTCCGTAGTTGTTGTTATAGCCATACGAACACCATTCCAAGTTATCAACGTGATTATTTTCTTTGTCCTCATCCAGGTGATTTATGCATGGAAGCTCTTCTGGATTGTCTATAAATGCCGATGCAACAAGCCTATGCACCAAACACGTTTTGTATTTGCCATTTTTGCACAGAGTCACAAGGCGGTATCCATTTTTGGCTGTATTTTGCTTTCTGATCCGGCTGTCCGTCCCTTGCCGTTTATTGGTTCTTATATTGCCGAATGAGGATACTTCATAAAGTCCTTCATAGCCTTTAATGTCTTTCCATTCTTCCTTCATTCTCCTATCAACCTCTCTACAGCTTCTTTGCTCAATCTCCGTATAGCTTCATCCGTATCCATCACTACAGCGTCTTCGTCTAAATCTGCTGTCAGTCCTTCTGCATATCCGGCTTCAAACGCTTCCTGACAGATGTTCGCTATCCAGGTAAAGAGTTGCTCACTGTTCATCTTCTGGATCTTGCGCCGTTGTTCCCTTGTTATCATCGCCTTCCCTCGCTGCCGCACACATTGCGCCGATAAATAAGCCAAACCACCCACCGAGGACAAACGCTAATATATGTGTCATTCCGTCTCCCTCATATCTGCACCAAGTTTTTCAAATTCTTCTTTCTTTTCTGCTATATATTGTTCAATCGTTTCCAATATTCGCTCTGCAAGTTCTGGTGCTACCTGCATGCTTTCTGGCACACCGCCGTAGGCTGTTTCAATGCCAATTCTCTTGTATCTATTTACACGGAAAATCTTCCAATTCCGCTTACAGTGAGCAACGAAATTTTGCAAATGTACTATTTCGTCCTGAAGCTTTAGCCCTTTTTCTAAAACCTCTTCAGTCATTCTGTCCCCCTCTCATATCCGCGCCGCAGTTCGGGCAGTAGTTGCTTTTAACAGCCACATGGATGAAATTACCATCTGGTTCATCGAGAGCATATCTGCCGCACTCAGAACAGCAACAACCGCCGCCATTTTGGTCTATCCACTTACCCCGCATCCTCTGCGGTTCGACAGTCGGCGCGTCCTCTATGGCTGTGCAAGCGTCCTCAAAGTCTCCACCCCTCTTGCATTGTCTGTATGCTCTGCTGTACCATGCACATTTCACACAATCCATATCTGTAATTCCAAGCGTCTTCATCAGCGCATCCGCATCAATTAGTCTCATTCTGTTCTCCTGTTCCATGCTTTTATTGCATCCTCTTTTGACGCAAATCCAAACATTACCAGTCTTGCTTTTTTGAATTCTTTTTCTCCAAGCTTATGTACAGGGTCATCAATTCGCGCCCTCGGGCATCCCACCGACCAACCAAACTCAAAGCCGTCAACAATATCATGTGCCACAAAAGCTTTGCTCCCGCAGAGCGGACACGGTTTTAGTTCAGTCATCCTGTCTCCTCTCTCAGCACGCCACTTCCCATCCCTTGTCAATTCCCTTGCACGGACAGACCGATGTAAATGGTGACAATCCTCTGCCACAAACTGGGCATATCCATCCAACCATCTTGGGCGGGTTTGCTGTTTCCGAATACAATATGCCTGTAGTCTGCTGATTCATCATAGCGATAGCGTCTGCGGTATATCCGTCTATTATCATTCCTGTCCCCCTTTCCACGGTTGCGGCATCTCTGCTGACCAAATCGTGCGTTGCCGTGCGTTGGTTATCGCACGAATGCGTTTCAACGCGTTGGTTATCTCACGAGTGCGTTTCCGTGCATTTGAGTTCTTTTTGAGTTCCACTCATATTTCCACTCGAATCCGCATCCTGTCTCCTCTCCGCAAAGCCGCAGAACATATCTTCATTTGTTCCACCTGCCCACGCATCGCAAAAGTTATAATCAAAATCTTCGGTTAATGGATCGAAGTATTTGCAATCCTTGCACCGTATGATTTCTGGCTGTGCGGATGGCAGTCCTTTGACCCCGTAATACACATCGCTTATTGCGCCGCGATAATAGGCATATGCACTATTAAACAGCGTGGCGCGCCCAGATGCCTTTTTTGTCAATTCTTTCAGCATATCGTTGACTGCCTGTCTGCTGATTGTGTCATTTTCTGAGGACATTTCTGTCCTTACCTCTGGCTGTGCGGATGGTAGCCAATCAATTTCGGCAACCGGAACCACGTATTCGTGTCGTTCTTCTGAGTACACCTTTTTGTTTTTCGCCGCCTGTCTGCTGATTAAGTCCATAGCGCACCTTTTACCTTTCTCGTGATTTCGTGGCAAGTTCTGACAAGGCTATCCTCATACGGTTCCATACAATCTCTGTACTCATCATCGACTTGCTTACAGACCTTTTCCTCTCTTCCCATCGCCGCCAAGAATATTCTCTGCTCCTTGTCGGTCAGCAGTTCTCGCTGTGCGGATGGCACATCTCGCAGTGACAATTCCGCAATCGGTCGGTATCTGTCTATATCCGTTGATGCGGCTGTGGGATTATCCATAAGTGCGGACTCCATAATCTGTTCTGCTAACGCGAGTATTGCCGCCTGTCTGCTAATTAAATCTGCTGATTCAAGATGTTCTTCTCTCTTCTCATTGATGTGGTCTATTACCGCCTGCCTGCTGATTAAGTCGTTATTCATCTCGTCTCTCCATAACTGCAATAGTCATCATGATTTGTCTCAACGTTAAGTCGATACTGTCCGTCATCATCCCAATATTCCCGGCGGCAGTATCCGAACAGTTTGTCTGAGAACGGATACCAGTCCTTGCAGTCCTTGCAACGTATCACGTTGACCAGATCCAGGTTCTCGTTCTGCTTTGGACTCTGTAAATCACTCATTATCTCTTCGTGGCTCATCTTTTGCCTCCGTGAAATTCGTGCTGCTATAAGGCTTGCGTTTAAATATCTCGTTTACCTTCGACACCTTCGGCACTCGCTTTGATGCGTCATGCGCATTTTTATAGCGCAAGTAAGACCGGTTACACTCTGCTTTGCTCACTTCAAGTCATCCCCCATAATCCTGGCAAACATTGCTTTGCAGTCCGCATGAATCTTCCGCACCTCGGAAAGTGCCTCCGGCAGCGTGTAATCTTTTTCTGACAGTTTATCGTGCTGAAGTGCTACCATTGCCGCATATAATGCCTTATCCAGTGTGGAGTAATAGCCGACAATACTTTTCGTTTCCTTGCCCTGGCTCTTCCCCTTCTCTGATACTCCAAACTTGACCAGAGAATAGTCATTTGCAGATACTTCGATTCCGTAATACTGGTTCAATCTAATCATTGCTCTCATACCTCAATTCCCATCGCCTCGCAGTATGCCAACGCTGCTTTCATTTTTCGGTATCTCTCGCGATCCTTCTTCCTCAGTTCCTCGCGATGCTTCTCCTTGTACCGTCTGTTTTGTTCCTTTACGTTTCCCTTTGGATTCGTTAGCGGCTTATCATACACACACTCCGGCAAAGGACAGTTTAAGCATCCGGTTTGTGGGCATTTCGCCATTTTTCCCTCCGTTTTGCGTTTATTTCTTCTCTGTGTTCCTCCCGGTATTTCCTGTTCTTCTCGATTATCCTTTCCCGATTAGCCTCATAGTATTTTTTGTGATGGAGCTTGCTCTGCTCGTTATACGCTTTTCTGTGTCTGTCTTTGCACTTTTTGTCTGTGATGCGCTTGCGTTCTTTGACCTCTGGCCGCCGCCGGTATTCCTTCAGCTGCTCCTTGTGTGTCTCGCGATACTTCCGGCAAGCCTTCCGGCTGATAATCAGCCTCTTGATGTGCTTTTCGCTTAAGTCTTCCGGCAAGTTCCCATATCTATCGACCAGGCACTCAGGATATGGACACTCAAGACAGTATTTAGGATTCTTGATCCCCTCGCATTTCATAAACCACCCTGTTCAGATACTCAGTTAATGATTCATCTCTCCTTGATGGTGTCTCCGTAGTGCGGAAGCGGAAGCCGC
>Ga0326513_10001253_pt1 | contig 20525 bp, 17 predicted proteins | sample 2_2465_0518_D_FD_203654 | JGI IMG/M metagenome (GOLD analysis project Ga0326513, IMG submission 203654) | Bovine rumen microbial communities from UC Davis, California, United States - 2_2465_0518 | ecosystem: Host-associated > Mammals > Digestive system > Stomach > Rumen | place: USA... | reverse complement strand
CCCCCCCCTGTCCCCCTGTCCTTCCCATCCTCGCCACCCCCTCATCGCTTTTGTTGTACCCGCCTACCGCGTAGCGGTTTAATGTTAATAGTGTTGAAGGTTATTTATTCCGTGGTTTCCGCTACTTCCGCACATAAAACACATTCGTGCAATTCGTGAAATTCGCACAGCATTATTCCGTGGTTTCCGCATATAAAACACATTCGTACAATTCGTGAAATTCGTACAGCATTACTCCGCTATTTCCGCACATAAAAAACATTCGTGAAATTCGTGAAATTCTTACAGCATTATTCCGCTATTTCCGCATATAAAACACATTCGTGAAATTCGTGAAATTCGTGAAATTCGAGCTATTAGTACAATTCGTACAGCAAAAACAAAAAAAATACAAAAAAAATTTTTTTATATTATTTTTTTATTGTAATTTTGCAGCCGCAAAACAAAACACAAGCATGGTGGGCTTAGCTCAGTTGGTTAGAGCGTCGGATTGTGGTTCCGAAGGTCGTGGGTTCGAGCCCCACACCCCACCCCATAGAAAAGCAATACATGAAACAACTTAACAAAGTCAAGATAGGAGTAATCGGATTAGGCTATGTAGGACTCCCCTTAGCAGTCGCCTACAGCAGTAAATACCCCACTATAGGATTTGACTTAAAGCAAAGCCGCGTTGACGAACTCAACCGCTATTACGACAACACCGGCGAAAGCAGTGAAGCCGAATTAAAGCAGAGTATCGAGCATAACGGATTAACGTTAAGTTGTGAAGAAACGGTCTTAGACAACTGTAATGTATATATCGTAACGGTGCCGACGCCGATTGATGCCTGCAACGTCCCTGACTTACGTCCCCTTTATAGTGCGAGCCGTACCATTGGCAAGCATATCAGCAAAGGCGATATAGTCATCTACGAGAGCACAACCTTCCCAACATGTACAAGGAACTATTGTGCCCCTCTCATCGAGCAGGAAAGTGGCTTAACCTTCAACCAAGACTTCTATTGTGGTTACAGCCCCGAACGCATCAACCCCGCCGACCCCACCAACAAACTACTTAACATAAAAAAGATTACGTCGGGATCAACGCCTGAAGTAGCATTGTTTGTTGACAATTTATACAATTCTATTTTATTGAATGGCACACATAAAGCGCCATCAATGGAAGTAGCAGAATTGGCTAAAGCCATTGAGAATGCTCAAAGGGATACAAACATAGCCTTTATAAATGAGATTGCAGTTTTGTGTAATGCTATCGGAATAGATACACAAGATGTTATTGAGGCTGCTGGTTCAAAATGGAATTTCCATAAATATCAACCAGGATTGGTAGGTGGACATTGTATAAGTGTTGATCCTTATTACATTCAATATATAGCGGAATCATACGGAATAACGACTCAAGTTATCAATGCGGCACGAAGAACCAATAATGCAATGGCAGATTTTGTAGCTACAAACGTTATAAAGATGTTGGCTCAGAATAATAAGCCGGTAACAGGTTCTAAAGTATTGGTTATGGGTTGTACGTTCAAAGAGAATTGTCCGGACATTAGGAATTCTAAGGTTTTTGATATTATTCATATACTACAGAAATATAATGTTGACATCAGCATTTTAGATCCTCACGCAATAAATTCTCAACTTCCAAAAGAATTGCAACCGTTGCATGTAACATCACTTAGGAGCAAAGATAGTGTTGGAAAGAAAGAAGAGTTGATGCGATATGATGCTATTTTGATTTGCGTTAAACATCAATTATTCTTGAAAGATTTTGAAGAATCTAATATTCTTGCAGATTGTTCTGCTCCGCTCATCTATGATTTGAAACATTTATTGAATGAGTATAAAGGTGAAATAAATGATGTAGTACGTTCAAAATCATTGACACTTTAACTATAAAAAAACTGTTTCATAAAATAAAAATTTAAAATGAGAAAGGGTTTGGCTCTTGCAGGTCAAACCATTTTGTTTATAATAGTTGAAATTACGCGAACGAGCAATAACAGGTGCAAAATGGAGCATTATTGATAATGCCGCAAACGCTGGAATCACATTTTTAGTGGGATTGGTTTTGGCGCGCCTATTAAGTCCATCTGAATTTGGTGTTATTGGTATTGTAACTATTTTCATCAATTTATTTAATACAATAGCAAGTGGCGGTTTAGATACAGCACTTATTAGAAAGAATAACACGACAGACAACGATTATAACACAACATTTTATACAAATTTGATTGTGTCTATCGCCCTTATTGGTGTAACATTCGCAATATCACCATGGTTAAGTATATTTTTTAATGAGCCAATAATCGCAAGCACTTTGCCATTGATGAGCATAATACTATTGATAAATGCATTTTCGCTCATTCAGAATACATTACTTGTAAAGCAAATCGATTTTAAAACATTAGCGATAATTTCACTATCGGCATCAAGTATAAGCGGTTTGATTGCCATCATATTGGCAGTATATGGAGTTGGAATATGGAGTTTAGTTTGTCAACAAATAATCAGACAAACAATTATTAGTATATTATTATGGATCAAAGGTCGATGGAGACCAAAATTTCGATTTTCAATAGAATCATTCAAAGAACTAATAGATTTTAGTTGGAAGGTTTTGACTGCAAACGTTATCAATTCATTGTTTAGAGACGCATTTTTAGCAGTAATAGGTAAAGTACATACAAGTGCTAACTTAGGTCAATATAGTAGAGCAGATCAGTTTAAGAATGTGATTAGTAGCAATTTAAGTTTGGTTGTTCAACGTGTATCGTTGCCTGTTTTGAGCGAAATTCAAAATGATACAATTAAATTACGAAATTCATTTAGGAAAATAATCATCTATACAGCAATATGTTCATTCACATTTGGACTGCTTCTATTAGCAGTAGCAAAGCCACTAATTTTAGTTTTAATTGGAGAAAAATGGCTGCCTGCAGTTAAATATCTACAAATCATGTGTTTGTATGCTATAATTGCACCAATAAGCATATTAAATTCTAATTTACTTAATGTTTTGAAGAGATCAGATTTATTTTTAAAGATTGAATTGATAAAAAAAATTTTTTTCTGCACAGTTATAATTATTGGCATCTATTTTAGCATCGAGACAATGATATGGTGCGCTGTGATATATTATTATATTGACTATATATTAACAAGTTGGTATTCAAAAAAATTGGTAAGATATGGAATATTTGAACAAGTAGCAGATTTATTTCCTATATTTTTGATATGTGCCTTAATAAGTTTTATTGTTTGGAGTATAACCTTGCTTAATTTACATAATATTATAACACTTACTATTCAAAGTGTTATGTCTGTAATGCTCTATTACGTAACATATAAAGTCATAAAAATCACAGAGTTTAAAGAATTAAAAGAAATAATAACAAAAGAGATAAAAAAATACATATTACATTGAACACACAGAATGCCATATATTTAGCAATAAACACGCTGATGTATTTGACATTATTCATTGGATATCAAAGGAATAAGCAATACTTATCAGTTGGTGGGTTATATTTATTGTATTTAGTCATTACATGTGTGTTGAGTTTTATTTGTTTTTTTACCCCCAACATATTCTATACATTCAACAATCTGACATTATTTCCTTTCATCTATCTATTCATAGCACTATTTATTACCAGTCTGCCTTTATTGCGTCTTGATGAAAAGAACACAGCACTAATTCAGCCTACGGGAAGGTTTTTGAATATCATTTGCGTCATAGTAATTACTATGAGTATATTTCAGTTAATTGACGTTATACAGATATTCCGACATGGAATAGGAACTATGATATGGGACATACGTTCGGGTGCGGAATTATATTCAGAGATGTTGAGTAATGCAGATGAATCAGGGCACGGCATCAGCAATATCTTTGCAATTATAGGTGGTTCATTTTCAAATTTAGCGATTTTATTTGCTTTTATACAACTTACTCGCGAGAAGCCGAATTATCTTATTGTCATTGGTTTAGCACTATGCTTTGCCACCGACATAATGGCAAGTATTGGAAGCGGAGCACGCGGTAATGTAGTGTTAAAAAGTCTAACTGTAGTATTTGCATATTGGTTGACACGTCAGTGGATGACAGAAAGAATAAGGAAATATGTTGGTGGATGGCTTTTAGGCTTACTACTGATTGTTTCAATTCCGGTATTAATGCTTACAGTCAGCCGCTTTAGTGATCACCAAGGAATGGATAAAGCCGTTTCAAGTTCTATTATTTACTATTCAGGGCAATCAATGCTTAACTTTGACAATTATGGATTAGATGCCGGAGGTATAAGGCACGGAGATAGAACGGCTAACCTATTCAAGCGAATTTTTGACCCTAACACACCAATCAACCATATTCAGAGACGAACAAAATACAATAATTTAAAAATAGACGACTACTATTTTTATACCTTCGTTGGAGATTTCACTATTGACTATGGTCCTATATGGGCAATGATAATCTTTCTGCTTTTCACTATTTTAATTTTATACATTACCAAACCTATAGACCATAAAATTGCTTTCTATCAAGTAATTGCAATTTATTTTGTGTTATGTGTTTGTTGCCAAGGAGTAATGTGTTTATTTTCCTTCTCAGATACATCAGGAGGACTAAAAATTGTTACAACTGTTTTAACATACTATTACTTTAAATTTGATTATTACAAATCACAAAATTTGATAAAGATATGAGGTACATTATACGCTTTTTTGGACAAATAATAGGTTTGCTATTTAATGAAAAAATAGCCCTAAAATATAAAGCCTTTCGGTTATATTTTCATACTGGCATAGTAGAACACCGATTCAAACATGTTGGAAAAGATTCTACAATCGGACTTAATATAGAACTACGCGGATGTAAATATATAACTATAGGCAATAATACTAAAATTGGAGATAATGGTATTTTAACGGCATGGGATTCATATCAAAATCAACGATTTACGCCACAAATAGTTATTGGAAATAATGTTAGTATTGGTCAAGGTTTCCATATCACGAGTATTCGGAAAATAGAAATCAACGATGGTGCCTTTATCGGCAAATACGTGCTGATAACAGATAACACTCATGGTGACTCGACTAATGATTTTGATACAATAGCAAGTCAGCGACAACTCATTGATAAAGGCGAAGTCGTAATCGGACGTAATGTATGGATTGGTAATCATGCTTGCATAATGCCCGGTGTGAAGATTGGCGATAATGCAATAATAGGGGCTAATAGTGTGGTTACACATGATGTTGCAGCCAATACTATTGTAGCCGGTAACCCAGCAAAAACGATTAAGTAATGGCTCGAATAATAGCATACTACTTGCCTCAATTTCACCCCATACCCGAAAATGACCGCACATGGGGAAAAGGTTTTACAGAATGGACTAACGTACGTGCTGCAAAGCCACTCTTTAGCAATCACCAACAGCCTAAGATTCCAACCGAATTGGGCTACTACGACTTACGAGATAATAACATTCAAATCAAACAGGCACAACTTGCACAAGAAGCAGGCATTGAAGGTTTTTGCTATTGGCACTATTGGTTTGCAGGGAAACGATTATTGGAACAACCTTTTAATCAGATGTTAAATTTAGGCAAACCAGACTTCCCATTTTGCTTATGCTGGGCAAACCATAGTTGGACGACAAAAAGTTGGAAAAAAACCAACTATCTGCATAATGAAGAATATATTGTACGTCAAACATATCCGGGCGAAAGCGACTACCGCTTACATTTCGACACATTAGTTTCTGCCTTTAAAGATAAACGTTACATCAAAATAGATGGTAAATTACTTTTTGGAATCTATGACCCATACATATTCAAAGACGTACCACGCTTTATAAGATTATGGCACCAATGGGCAAGGGATGAACACCTACCCGACTTTCACTTTTTCGCATTGACAAACAATACGACCACTATCAAACGAGATTACGAAGGCAACATAAGTCGCACAATTCCGGATTTAGAACATTCAAATGAAATATACAATAGTTTACTGCAATTAGGTTTTGATGCCATTCAATCATTAGGCATGGCACGCGGAGAAATGAAATCATACGGCAAGATTGCTACTATAATGCGCAAATTCGTGAACGAACATTTTCCACTAATTTACACCAACCGCTACGATTATAAACGAGTAGTCGCCAATATGTTTTCTCCTGAAGATAGTTGGGAAAATGTATATCCAACTATCGTACCTAATTGGGATAGGACTCCACGCATTGGCAAGAAAGCCATAGTTTATACCAATTCAACACCAGCAGCATTTGAACAACATGTGAAGAACGCACTCCAAGTTATAAAAGATAAGCAACCCGAACACCAGATATTGTTCCTCAAATCTTGGAACGAATGGGCTGAAGGTAACTATGTAGAACCCGATTTACAATATGGACGAGGCTATCTTGACGCTATTCATAACGCACTACATTCTGAACTCGTATGAAAATCATCTTTTTTATCAACTCATTGCAACAACAACGCTGCTATAAACGTATTAGAGAATTTATATCAAACGGATACGAAATTGAGGCATACGGATTTGAACGCGAAGGCAGCAAAGTTCCGATAGTAAAAGGCATCGAACCAATATCGTTGGGGTTTATCAGTGCGCAAATGTCTAACGCTCAACGATTACTAATCATGCGACAAGCAATCAAACCCATTGTACAAAGACATAAGCACAATAAAGATTGTATATTCTACTATTTTTTGCTTGACGTAGCGATGGCTGGCTATTCGGTTAGCAGACACCCGTTTATATACGAAGAATCAGATTTAAGTCAAGCATACATTAAAAATAAAATCATACGCACTACACTTGACATAATAGATCGACACATAATAAAAAAATCAATTCTCACCATATTTACCTCGTCAGGATTTTTAAAGTATCATTATAATGGCGAACAAAAAGAAAATATAATTGTAGTGCCTAATAAACTTGACAAGAGAATTTTACAATTCACCTACAACTCACAACCTATTGACTATAACCATCTAAAATTCGGATACGTAGGTCATATTAGACATAAATCAACAATACGCTTTGCAACCATTATAGCACAATATTTTCCCAAACATGAAGTACATTTATACGGAACGGTTCGACCGGAAATCAACATCGAAGAATTAAAACAGTACAACAACATATACATTCACGGATGCTTTACAAATCCGGATGATTTACCACAAATATACGAAAATATAGACCTACTATTAGCCCCTGAATACGACGAATACGAAGAAAATGGCAAATATGCAGAACCCAATAAACTATATGACGCCATATATTTTCGAAAACCAATTATAACTAATCCCTACACACATACTGCCGAAATAATTTCAGAACAAAATATAGGCTTTGCCATCAAATTTGATGACATACATATTAAACAATTTGTTGAAACATTATCAAAAGAGATAATAGACGATAAACTGACAAGTTTAAAACAAATCTCGCAACAAGATGCAATAAATGATAATCCTCAATTATTCAATATATTAAATCGACTAATTATAAATAAATAGATATTATGGCACTATTTGACAAACTCTTCAACCGAGAGAAAAAACAAACACTCGACAATGGCTTAGAAAAGGCCAAAGAGAGTATATTAAGTAAATTATCACGAGCCGTCATCGGCAAATCCAAAGTCGACGACGACGTACTCGACAATCTCGAAGAAGCACTCATCACGTCCGACGTAGGCGTAGAAACAACACTGCGCATCATCGAACGCATCGAACAACGCGTTGCACGCGACAAATACCTCGGCACCAAAGAACTACAAGCCATCCTCTGCGAAGAAACAGCCGCACTGCTCGAAGAAAACAATACCGAGCGACCACTCGACTTCACCGAACCACTACCCACCAAACCATACGTCATCATGGTAGTCGGAGTCAACGGAGTCGGCAAAACAACCACCATCGGCAAACTCGCCTACCAATACAAACAAGCAGGCAAAAAAGTCTATCTCGGAGCTGCCGATACCTTCCGGGCAGCAGCAACCGAACAACTCGAAATATGGGGCGAACGCATCGGCGTACCCGTTATCAAACAACAAATGGGAGCCGACCCGGCATCAGTAGCCTTCGACACACTACAATCAGCCAAAGCCAACGATGCCGACGTAGTAATCATCGACACAGCCGGACGACTGCACAACAAAATCAACCTCATGAACGAACTAACCAAAATCAAAAACGTCATGCAGAAAATCGTACCCACAGCACCTAACGAAGTACTACTCGTCTTAGACGGCAGCACCGGACAAAACGCAATCGAACAAGCAAAACAATTCACACGCGCAACACAAGTAACAGCACTCGCCGTAACCAAACTCGACGGCACAGCCAAAGGAGGAGTCGTAATCGGCATATCAGACCAATTCAAAATACCCGTCAAATACATCGGATTAGGCGAACAAATGACCGACCTGCAAATCTTCAACCGACAAGAATTTGTCAACTCACTCTTAGGCAACAACCTGTCCTGACCCACAAGCACCAATCGACAAAAAAACTAACCGACCAAAACTTTACCTCTTAACCACATTATCATCCTGATTTTTCGTCCGTCAACTGACGAACGAAAATTCAAACTTAATATCTCAAAAAAACACCACAAAAACACAATTTCGATGAACATAAAGCAAATAAAACCGCTGAAATTTGATAAAAAAACATTTGCAAATCTCAAAGATATGCAGTAATTTTGCAAGCAAATAGAGAGTAATCTCATATTAAAGACATATTTATATTCGCGTTTGCGATTTATTGGACACTCTAAAATGTAGGAAGTTTTAGTCAGATATACCTAATAAGTTTGCAAACGTCCATAGTTTATATGGGCGTAACTTATCGATATATGGGCATTTCCTACAGCCTTAGAGTGGATAAGGAAACGCTCATATTTTTTTTATAATCTGCCGGAGCTAACATCACTATCAGACTATAACACCCATGAAAACAAAACTCTTCACACTCGTTTCATCACTTATCCTACTATCCGCTTGCTCAACACAAAAGCTGGCAATTCAATCACCTATAAAAGAAATACAATTCGGCAACGGAGGCGGAATAACCGGTGCTGTAACAACATATACAATCAAACCAGACTGCACACTCTGGAAAAATGATAACATGCTCAAAAACATACCACGCGATACCATTGCCGCAATTTTTGAATGTGCAGAACAATTACCAAAACAAAACTATATACACCCCGACAATATCTATTCCTTCGTTCGAATTATACAAAACGACACAACATACTATTATGTCTGGTCATGGGGACAAACACCGGACAAAAAGATTATCAATCTATACATCAAATTAAATAAACAATTATGAATAGAAACATTCTTATCTTATGCCTATGCGCAGTAGCAAACCTTTCTGCTCTCGCAAACGTCCAAGGTCATTTCTTCCTTGAAGTACAGAATGACAATGTTATGACCAATAACGTAGAACCATGGTTCGAGAAATGGCTTGACCTACCCAAAAACACAACATTTACCCAATTCCGTGACGAAACCGACAATCTTGGCATTCGTCATATTTCATATCAACAATATGTCGATGGAACAAAAGTAAATAATGGAATTATACTCGTACATGCAAAAAACAATATCGTACATACCATAAATGGCGATATTATGGATGCAACAATCGCAGCAAAATATATTTCTAACAAAATAACACCACTACAAGCAGCAAAGAAAATAAAAAAAACAAATGCCAAAACAACAGATGCCCAATATATGATAGTCAACGCATACATTAATGGGGTTGAACAATATCGTTACGCCTACGAGGTAACAAGCGATGACCATACTTTCAAACACTATGTCGATGCAGAAACAGGCGAAATAATAAAGTCTGTTCCTTTAGTTTATAATGCTGACGTTAAAGGCACAGCGCAAACCATGTACAACGGTGTTCAAGACATTACATGCTACGAAGACAGCGGAAAGTATTTCTTAATGGACAATGCACGAGGCATAATTACATTAGATGCCACCGACAATCAATACACAATTCAATATGAAAAATTGAGTGAAAATGACATATCTACAATTACAGAACAAATCAATAACCTCATAAAAGGTTGCTCAAGCATTTACAACACTTCTACCACATGGACTTCTACATGGAATTTGCAGTTAAAAGAATTCAGTATCTCTTATGTCGCTCAAAATGATATTTGGTACACATTGGGAGAAGGAAATGCAGACGTATATATAAAAATTTTGGACAAAGACAGTAACCTTCTCTACACATCCGAATACTATGACGACCCTGCTTTTCCTGTTTATTTTAATATCTCACCGGCAGTAAATTTAACAACACCACCTTATGTAATTCAAATCTGGGACCACGACCCTGTCGGAGAAGATGATTACGTGGATTTTTTTATCATAGAAAATATACCCGGACAGAACCAAACATATCCATGGTCGAGTTACAATAAAAGTTCAGAAGGAGAAATTCGAATAGAATCCTACGGCAAACAACCTCTATTAGACGCACACTGGGGCATGGAGAAAACTTTAGACTTCTATAAGGAAACTTTTAACCGCTACAGTTTTGACAATAAAGGATCAATAGTGTATCAATTAGTAAACCAACCTTCAGACACACTTATCTTAGCATCCTTGCCGATGAATGCTTTTGCAATTAATTATCAACCATTCCCAATGGTCTACGGCATGGGAAAAATACTCTCTGAATCAAATGCAATAATGTCAATGAACCCTTTAGTATCCATCGATATAATGGCACATGAATTTTCGCATTTGGTAACTGACCAAAATGGCAATGGAGGCTTGACATATTTTGGCGAATCAGGAGCTTTGAACGAAAGTTTTTCCGACATAATGGGAATATCCGTAAAAAAATACGCAACGGGACATAACAACTGGCTAATAGGAAATGACGTTTTGATTTATGCTTCAAACATGCGTTCAATGAAAAACCCAAATAATTCATGGGATGGTGTGAAACCTCAACCTGACACCTACAACGGCACTTACTGGGCTGACATAACCGACAATTCCAAAAATGGTGATAATGGTGGAGTGCACACTAACAGCGGAGTGCAAAACTACTGGTTCTACCTATTATCCGAAGGCGGCAGCGGAACAAACGACATAAAAAACACTTACAACGTCAAAAGTATAGGAATTGACAAAGCCCTACAAATAGCATACCGCAATCTCATCTACTACTTAACACCTAATGCCACTTATGAAGACTCACGCAACGGCTCTATCCAAGCAGCCATCGACTTATACGGAAAAGGCTCACAAGAACATCAATCAGTCGTCAACGCATGGCATGCAGTCGGAGTAGGAGAACAATATGTAGCACCTGACTCCGAAATAACCATATCAGCCATTATGCCCGACGACTGGGGGAACACCATCTCCGCATGGGTATGGCAAGACGGCAAAGAAGGACAATGGGCTAACTTAAAACACGACGGACAATGGTGGACATATACCGCACAAACCGACAAACTCAATATCGTATATGTCAACGGAACCAACTGGACAACCGACACAAACCAATCCGTTGACATAACAGTAACAGAAAACACCTGTATCCTCCTCAGTAGCAACAAAAACGGAAAACGCACCTACACTAACATCGATTGCGATAACCGCACAGCACTTACCCAACACAACAACCAACCGCAAACACAACACGTCACCAAAATCATAGAAAACGGACAAATATACATCATACTCCCCGACGGACGAAAATATAACACATTAGGAAAACTAATAAAATAAAATACTCACATAAAAAACAGATGCTGCAAAAAATGCCACATCTGTTTTTTTTTATAAATTCAGAAATTAATAGAACCATTCCGAGGGTTTTGTAACCACGATGCATAAAATTTCGGATTTGCAATACGTGAAAAAAAAACGTGTCAATCCATAAAAATCCGTCCAATCCGTGGGAAAACAAATCCAAAATTCGTAATATTCGTCTAATTCGTACAGTTCCCAATCTCCGTGTATTCCGTGCCTTCAGTACATTATACAAAATTCGTGCAATTCGTCTAATTCGTACAGTTCAGCACCTCCGTGTATTCCGTGCTTTCCGTACATAAATATTCGTGTAAATTCGTGTTATTCGTACAACTCCAAGTAGAAAATACTAAACAGTACATAAATTTTGAACCCACATTTGCACATATAACAATAAAATAGTAACTTTGCCACACTAAAAAGTACATACATACCCTCACTTGCATACAACAAAATATCAAGCAGCCAAACCATGAGTAACTTATTCAACAAAATAAGCAATTTCACTCCGACACCACGCCAGATGCGCAATCTAATGTCGATTCTGTGCCGCTATTGCAATTGCATCCGGAATATTGCCAATCACAGTACTCGTTTTTTATGGTAAGAGCATATTTGACCCCGAAGTCTATACTCAAAGCAACAACTTGTACATTTATTACATAGCCTTAATCATTTGCCTCGTCTTATCACTCACTTTCACCCTCATAACCCTCACTTTCTCCTTTTGGATAATCATTCAAAACTACACCCGAAAACAATTACAACAATCAAAACCACAACCCACCATCGAAACAGCCATTGAATCGTCCGACCCTATTCCATCACCACTAAAAGGCGCAGCAGCAGAACACGAACAACAAATCATTGAAGAAATCATACGCCGAGGCAAACGCTCCGACGTAACGCTCAATCGTGCAGCCGTAGCGCAACTGCTCAGAGCACTGACAGACATGAAAATGCTCAAACCACAATCAGAAGAACGCGACCAACTCATGCGATGGGTAGCACAAATCACCGGCTATAAAGAAACCAATGTCAGCGCATTCAACGAAGCCATCGTCAGCGCAACACCAAAAAAAGTCGAACAAGCAACACAATGGCTCACAGAACTGTTCAAAACATAACACACATACCCAACGCCGTCATCGCAACATAAACATCTCATAAACAAATAATTAAGCAAATAAATAAAATTTAATCAAACAAATCGAACCACAATAAATTCGATTAACAAGAAAATCGGAGGTTTATCCGTAAGACATATCTAATTTTGCCGTCGCAAACACAAACCGATATGTCAGCGGACAAACTCCATTTTTTTTGACTTACATTTTGTCATTTCACATAATTGATGTAACTTTGCAGCGAAAAATTAAAAATAACAAACTGTAAAGAAATAAAGTCAAAATAACATAGTATATTACACGTTTTTTTCGAGGCACTTAAAAACTGGACACTTTTAAGACAATTACCAACCGAAGAAAAAAATGTAGAAGCAAACGCGGAGTTTGTCCGTTTTATCGGTTGGTATAGGTAGTCCAGAATCCTTAAGTGCCGATAATCATGACAAATTTTGCGTTTTTTTTGTCATTGCATTATCCATATAAGTAGCAATCGGTAAGCATCAACATAATTAAAGTTTAACCTATCAAATATATTTACTAACTATTTTAATTTTTTTCATTATGAAAACTAAAAATTTACATTTCGCTGCTATTGCGGCAATCCTGTTGATCTCATGTAACAAAGAAACAGTTACTATCAAAACTTTCAAACTATCACCAAAAAGTATCAACACGTATGCGTATGAAACAACAAAACTTGCAATCATACCAGACGACCCTGATGCCTATGTTTATCCAATTAAATGGACCATAACAGACGATTTCGTTGCAGAAGTTGATGATATCGGTTACGTTAAAGGATTGCACATCGGAAACGCAACCATAGAAGCAACCAATAACTATGGAGGACATGCCATCTGCAACGTCACAGTCAAGCCCCGATACAACCTTTACGAGGAACCTTGCACAAATTGGGGAGCAACAAAACAAGAAATAAAAAAACTATATGGCACTCCTGTACAAGAACAAGACAATGCGCTTGCATACATTGTTAATCAAAATAAGGGAATCATTATGATATATACTTTCGATGATAATGGGAGATTATATGCAGCAGTAGCATCAAGAACCTACCAAAAATCTGAAGACTTAAACGAAATTAAAGGTTACCTCAATGAGAGATATGAATTTTATCAAACATTAGATTCTAACCTAATATACGGAAATAAAATGAAACCTGAAAACGCAACTTTAATCGTTGCATTGAATTCTAATGACTATGAGAACATTATAGTCCTGTACACCCCAAACCAAGGAGTCAACAATGCACCACAATACTCTCAAATCCGCAAAATACTTCACAAATAAAACACATCACAATCATGAAAAAAACATTGATACTTACTGTCGCTACGATATTGCTTGCTTCCTGCGTATCAGTCAGGGAAATAGGTCACATCAATGTGTTATCGTCCAGAAATGTGGTCTTTGACGGAACCAAATACGTAAGAATAGCCACGTATGCAGGCGAGTCTAAATCCGAACTAAAAAAATCGAAAGCCACTACCATCAATGAAGCCGTAAACAATACAGTACGACATTATCCCGGTGGCGAATTTATGTCAAACGTAAAAATATGGGAAATCAACCGGGGCAAAAAAACATACTTTGCCGTTTCGGGCGACATATTCGGATTAGTCAATGACAACGGAGAAATCGACCGCTCGCACAAAGGCTTCGCAGTCGGCGACCAAGTTATTTGGGAAGAGATAGCAGGCAAGTTTCAGCGAGGCACCATTGAAAGCCTCATTGACAACGAAACATGTATCATCAGACGCGAAGATGGCAAACTCGTAAAACAAAAATACATTAAACTATCCAAATAATTCACGCATTTAATTCAAGTTTCACAAGTACGACAATGAATCACATTATTGGTGCGAATCTTGTTTAAGTCAGGTTCAAATGCGAAAAACCGCATAGCGGTTTCATGTTAATAGAATTATGAATAACCACATCATCTTTTATTTTTGATTTTTCGGGGTGTTCAATGCCCCGAAAAAATCAGAATAAAATTGGAGTGATGAACAATACTATTCTATTAATATGTAACGGCTAACGCCGTTGATCGCCGAGATGCTAAAATTTTTATTAAGCGAAACTTTTAATAATATAATTAAAGTTTCCCACTTGGCTAAATGTTATCGCATTAGCGATTTACTTTTAATAGGATAGCGGATTACATTTATCCATTGATTTCCCGTTAGGGAATTTCCATGGCGAAAAAGGAATATAAAAGATATTACCTAACGGGAAATAACGCTGATCATCAATATCAATGCTATTAAAAGGAAACCCCTACGGGGTATAATCTCAATAAAAGCACTACTGAACATTAGTGGGAAAGTTTAGTAATATAAGATCCCTTGAAAAAACACCTCAATGGACGTTATGCGATTTATAACCTACTGATTATCAGATGCTGATTTTGACAAAATGACTTTTTAAAGTGGACTCATAATATAAAAGAGGCTAACGCCTCTTTTATATTATCTCTCATACAGGATAGCATTCTGCTTATCAATGATTAGTTGCTGACGCAGGTGTTCGAGGGTGTCGAATTGTATTTCACCACGTAAGCGATGCCTTAAAATTAGTTGAAGATTACAACCATAAAGGTTATCATTAAAATCAAAGATATGCACTTCAATAGTATTACCTTCTCCGCCTACAGTAGGATTAGTACCAATATTTAACATTCCTCTTTTAAAATATGACCACTTATCTGACAGAACATCAACCACATAGACTCCACCGCCTGCAACAAGTTTATGCTCATCGGGAATTTGGATATTAGCCGTTGGAAATCCTATACTACGTCCAATATGTTTGCCTTGAACCACTATTCCCTCAAGACAATAATCATAACCAAGTAGAGCATTGGCTTCGTCAATATCACCTTGCTCTACCAAACAACGAATAACCGACGAACTTATATGTACCCCATTAGGTGCATATTGTGGAAGATAAACAACATTGATGTTTTCTCGCTCACCTAAATATTGGTAAGTGCGAAAATCAGTTATCTGATCACTTCCAAAACGATGGTCATAGCCCATCAAAAGAGTTGAAACATGCAGTTGTTTTTTCAAAACATTGTGCATAAATTCCCGCGCAGTAAGAGCCTGAATAGATGGAAAATCCAAGACATGTACAGTATCAACACCACATTCAAGAATTAGCTGCTTACGTTCTTCGAGGGTAGTCAGAAGAGGCTTGTTGGGATCCGGATGTGCAGCAAAGGTAATGACAACCGAACTATCATTTAATTCGGATGCCATCTCAACCAAACGTCTTAAGACATCTTGATGTCCTAAATGAACTCCATCAAAGAAACCTACTGTTGCAACCATGGAAATTAGTGTATTTATCGTTTAAAAATATGCATCTGCAGATAATAATTCCAGATGGGCAGTATTGCGAAGCGTCAAAGCAGACCAAATTGATAGCCTTCAGAGATCCAGAACTCTATTGCCTGAGGCAATACTTGAAGGGTATTGTTGCTTGCTTTAATAGAATCATGGAAGTTGACAATCGAACCATTACGACTACATTTTCGAATGATTTCCATTATTCGAGCAGGCGAAACACGTTTGTCGTAATCATGAGTTATAATGTCCCATAGTATGATTTCATACTTACGACCTATATATTTTTTTTGTTCACGCGTCATTTTGCCGTATGGCGGACGAAATAAATCTGTTTGCAAATATAAGTTGGCTTGTGCAGTATTTGCTATGTATTCAGCAGTCGTTGTTTGAGTGCCTTTAATATGATTAAATGTATGATTTCCTACTCTATGCCCCTTGCTAAGCAGATTGTTGAATAATTCGGGATATTTTTGAACATTCTCACCCACTATGAAAAAAGTAGCCTTAACGCCATAAGTATCTAAAATATCTAATACTTTAGGTGTTACTTCTGGCACACAACCGTCATCAAAAGTAATATAGATTATTTTATCATTAGCAGAGCGACGATAAGTAACACCACTATAAAAATATCTAATCCAATCAGGTAGTTGGAAATATGACTTAAAATGACTAACTAACATAACACTATGGTACTAAGATTTCAGAGAGTGGTAACATCACGAAATCACGTTCATACATTTTGGGATGAGGAATAACAAGGCGTTGAGTATTCATATTTAAATCACCATAGAGTAAAATATCTATATCAATAATTCTATCATGATAGTGTCCGTCGGTTGATTTTTGTGTTCTCCCCATACATCGTTCTATTTCTTGCGTTATATCAAGTATGAGGAGCGGTGGAATATTGGTATCAACCGCAACGCACATATTTAGGAACTTATTATCAGACTCAAAACCGACAGGTTCCGTTTCATAAATAGACGACTGACGGACAATAGAACCGACGCGTTGCTGAATAAAATCGCAAGCCTCCCGTAAATTGTCTTGCCTATTACCAAGATTAGTACCTATCGAGAGATAGAGCATCATTATTCCATCACTTCGTCCCAAGCCACTCCGAAGAGGGATTGAATGGGTTGATACAAAACAGATTGTTCTTTGGCTTCTTGTTTGATGATAGGCACCTTGTCATTAAACATATCAATTATAGTAAGCAATGCTCCAACAATGATTGCCCATTTCAATGCGCCAAAGAGTCCACCCATAAGTCGGTTAAGACCGCTCAATGATGCAGCACGCAGGATGCGAGTTAGCAGTTTTCCGATAAGCCCAAGCCCAACCGTTATGCCAAAAAGAATTGCAGCATAGGCAACTGCCGCCGATACTTTTTCGGACCATGTAAAAGCCTCGCTGATGCGTTGTCCCAACTCAGGCGACCACATCTTAGCACCTATAACACCAAGTACAAGAGCAACCAATACGGTTAACTCTTGTACTAAGCCGTTCATAAGCCCTCGTATAAGTCCAAAGGCTACTACGACGAGAATTATTATATCAATAATTGACATTTATTCTGCTGCTTTCCACTCTTGGGGCACCCATGGTTTGCCTTGAGCGTCAAAAATCTGAATATCATCAAGAGAGCGAACTGTTATCGACCAATCGTCGTTAGCAGCGGCATACTTGATATTGTCGCGATAGAAACCGAGTATGCCAACTACAGAACCTGTAAATTCACTTGAAGGTAGAACGACATGTGCAAAATCAGCATATTCGCTTGTAGAAATGGCTATTTTATTGCCATTGACATCAGCCACCAAACGACCTTGAGGATAACCCACATTATTGGTTGTAGGAGCAAAACATCCAGCGTTCGTATTGTTAGCAGGATTGTCGTTAGCACATGTTTGGGCAGTGCCATACGTATCCCAATACTCGTTGGTAAAATGCACGTTCTCTATTTTCACGAGAACTGCTTGATAGTCCTGCTGACCATTAGCACGTCCGGTATGTGCAACTATTTCAGGTATAGTCATTGTCTTGAGTACAATCTTCGATTTATCAGGCATACCAACCATTTCTACGGCTTTTTGGAAACGTGGGAAAGGAATACGTCCCGGAGCCCAACCAACTTTCTCGTCGGCATGAGAAGCCTTGTAGTTATTATTAAACGAGGCAACACAAAGTTGAGGTTGATCAGCATACTTGCCAACACAAAGACCATTACAACGAATACGTATAACTTGACCTAATTGATAGATACCACCTATACTACCGGCGTCGATGCCAATACGCAATGCTTGCTCAGGGAACTCTGTATCTTGAATTACCATAACTTTATATAGATTGCCGGCAGCATCGTCAGATATCACACGACCTTCAATTACGATGTCGGGACCATCGGCAGGGATATCGCTGATGGAGAAAAGATATTCTGAACCACCATTGTTAGCACGTGAGCGAACAGGGGCATAATCGCCCTCTTCAGTCATAAATTCGGAAAGGAACTGTGCGATTGTATGTGTTTTAGTCAGTTTAGTAGCCGACTTTTCGTCACGAGGAGCGATAGGTTCAGGTGTACAACTCCAAAACATCAGAGCAAAAGCAGATAATATGAATATATACTTTTTCATAATTGTCGTAAATTTATAGTTTAAATTAGAACTTATACGTTATGTTAAGGAAGAAGTTGGCTCCCCATGCATAATAGTATTTAGCAGGAAATTTATAGTAGTTGGCAGTAATGATTGATTCATTAGAACCTTGAACAGCCAATCTTGGAAGACGTGCTTGCTGATAGCCACCGGTTTTCATGTGGGTATTGTTAGTCAAGTTGCTAACTGACAAGTTGATTGATAAAGACTGACGCTTTGGCAGATAGATAAGTTTACCAACAGAAGCATCAACCATAAGACGATTATACCACATCGGGTCAACCAAAGATTCTTGTGCAGCAAGATAATAATGTGCACCGGCTACAATAGGTGTACCATATTTATCTACTTCACCGGTTACGTTATATTGTCCGTTGACAGTAGATCCATCGGCACGTTCGCCAGTGAACAATCCTTTCATACGACGTGAAGGAGCATAGTCGAGATAGTTCCAATCGAAATAACTAACAGTTATGTCAGCGAACCACATTTTAGGATGGAAGAACGATAGTTTAAGAGAACCTGCGAGTTGTGGACCATTAGCGACACGCAGACCATTGATTAAAACAGAATCTCTCAACTCATATAAAGGTTTACCCGTAGCAAAATCTGAAGCAAGAGCCATACCATTTTCAGCGGATGTTACTGAATAAGCATTTTTGATATAGCGGTTGTCAGAAACTGTGATTGCAGGTGTCAGAGTGAAATACAAACCGAGTTTTATTGCTGCGGCTGCTTCTATACCTGTATGAACACGATTGATGCCTGTTACAGCCTGATTTACAAAAGTACGAGCCTCGTCATCATAATATCCATTAAGTTCAGAACCGTTGAGAAGCCATGCTTGATAGGCTGTAATACGACCACGAACAATAGGATAGTTGAACTCATAGGTTAAATCGTATGCTAAATTACGTTGTGAAGCAGCATAGAAATCTTTTAAAGAAGTAGCAGCGTCGTGACGTTCGATTACACTTATAGCACGGTCGTGAATACGTTGTGAAATATAGGCATCACGTGCAAAAGGAGCTTTAGTTTCAGCAAGAGCATTGAGTTTCAAGCGATTTCGACCATTTATATTGTATTTTACACCTATTTTAAAACTTGGATCAAGGAAGTTGTGCTTTTGACCTACGCCAAATGATTTATAAACATAATTGGTCCATTCAGTTGCTTGCTCTAAAGAGTAGTTGGCACTCACTAAACTTGGAGCGATAACTTTTGCCAAGTAATCGGCACGTCCATTTTCCATTAAGCCTTCACGCCAGAATGAGTTATAGTTAAGTTTCAAAGCATAGAAGAGTTGTACACGATTCCAATTCCACTCGTTTTGAGCGAATACGGCAGCGTTCATCATATTTATATGGTAGTTGTAGCCAAAGACATCACCTTTCTTAACTACTCTATCCGGATTACGAACATCGTTTTGCTTAACATGTTCGATATCAGCCTGCGTCATACCTATGTTTTCTGCGAGGTCTTTGATGTCACGTTCAGCAAATGGGTCATAAT
>Ga0326513_10001252_pt1 | contig 20527 bp, 27 predicted proteins | sample 2_2465_0518_D_FD_203654 | JGI IMG/M metagenome (GOLD analysis project Ga0326513, IMG submission 203654) | Bovine rumen microbial communities from UC Davis, California, United States - 2_2465_0518 | ecosystem: Host-associated > Mammals > Digestive system > Stomach > Rumen | place: USA... | reverse complement strand
TAAACCTAACCACAACATCTTGCCAATAATCATCAACATAAATCCAATAATGTAAATGTGTGTGCTGTCTGTAAAAGTTACATACCGCCTTTTTAAATTCGCTAAACTCAATCATACAATGATTTCGCTCCCCGTAATCGTTCTGATAGCACAATCGAAATTAACTCGTTTGATGTAATGTAATGTCTCGCCATCAACAAGTGTAACCCACTCGTGATTTATATACATAACGCAAACGCCTTTCTTAGAGTATGCCTTAAAACGTTCTTGAACATCCCACCGTACCTCTTTAAGTTTTTGATATGGGAATTTCTCAAAAATCTCTTTGAATGAGTCTATATCAAACAAGCATCGTAACTCTGCTGATTTTAATTCTCTTACATAAGTTTCAGGAAAGAATATAAACCCATTCACAACGAGTTTTTCATCCTCATACAAGTTTAATAATTCCCCGACAGTAAGATTATAAAAATCTACATAACTTTCATTTCTCATCTTCATCCTTTATTCTCTCTCGTTCCTATTTTGCCCTTTTTGCCACTTTTCTATCCAATGTTTTTTCATGCCTTGTTTTAATGCTTTCCGTATATCGTCAATAATACGGTCACAGGCATCATCACAACAAGCACCAACATAACAAGAAAATTCCCTTGTAACAAAACCATCACAAAATGTCACCACAAACCTACCAGTCATATTGTGACAGAAGAATAATCCACTTCCCCTCCAATATTCTATAAAATAAACATTGTAATCAGTATATGGATGATTAATATAATACTCCACAACTCGTTTTTTTAAATCAGCCAAATCACACATTCTTTTTCTCCGATAAAATTTTGTTAAATTCACAGTTAAGGTTGTCTATAACTGTTTTATAGAGTTCAGCATTAAATTCTTTTTCACCATAAGGATTATAAACGCTATCTATCATCATCAAGAATCCAACTTGCTCTTTGCCGTTTGGTGCTGTAAACACTACATTTATCACTTCGTTAAAAGGTTAATAAGGTACATCAGTTGAATAAACATTGTGTTTAAATTCGGGATATTGTTTTGCGAACACCACTACTTTTGAAACAAATTCATCCACTCTGCATAATTCTGAATCGCTTATCATTGTTTAATCCTTTACCTTTAAAATTTCTTTAGCTTTTTCTGCATCAGAGATAATCTCAACATCTTTAGGCAATCTCAATAATTGCCAACTCCAATCTAAGTCATATTCATCTCTATACATTATTGTGTTGTCCTTAAACAATATTTGCTCATTCCTATTAAAACAATTATTTGCAACCAGCTCTACAAAAGTATCAAAAGTTACATACACAACTTTAGCACCATAGTATTTTACATAAACAATATCCTCTGTTTTTAACTCATAGTTTTTTAAAAACTCGTAAAACTCGGTCATATACTCATAGACTTTTACCGACATTCTCATGCTGTCTAAATATCTTCCAGCTATCTCATTGTATTCCTCAAACATCTTTGGATTCTTTAAAAATGCTTTAAACTTCTTATACATAAATTTTCTCCTTGATAAGCATATTAAATCTTGTATACAGTGTAATTTGTTTCGCCTGAAATACTATTGTAATATCTGCCTTGACTAATACTTAACAAATCATTTCTGTGTAACCACCATCCAGTGGAATATTCGCAACGACCGTTTTTATATTCACACCATACATCAGGTGCAGAAGAAAAAGTAATAGTTCCCCATGAATGACGTTTTAAAGACTTTAAAAGAATGACATTTGCAAACGCCTGTAAGGTACATACTCTTGTAATTCTTAAATCTGCATTTGTTTCATACGACATCTCAGCATATTGTCTATTTTCTAGCTCGAACCATAAATCTTGTTCTTGTTCAATTTGTATTGTTAATTCTTGACGAATTTCTTCTTCCTCTTGTTTTACCTTTTCTTCTTCGTACCACACTTCAAATTCAGCGTCTAATTCTTCCGCTGTTTTCTTGGTATTAAGATGTTCTTTTAGCCAATCAACTTTAGCCTGTAACTTTTCTGCTTCTAAATTCAAACTCATTTTATTTTCCTTATACAGCCATTGGTGCTGTTAACTTTTCATCATGTTCATAATTCAGCAACTTAAAATCACTTGTCTTTACAGATTTTAAGAATGAGTCTATGTTACTATAATCAGCGTTCGCTGGCAACTCTAATTGTGGTAATTTGTGAGGTGTACGACTTAATTGTTCTTTTACCTGCTCAATGTGGTTTTTATAAATATGTGTGTTGCCTAAACTTCCAATCAATTCGTGAGGAATTTTACCAGTTATTCTTGCTACAATATGAAGCAATAAGGAGTAACTAGCAATATTGAATGGTAATCCCAAGAAGCAATCCACGCTTCGCTGAACCCACATCAAACTTAGCTTGTCCCCATCTACATCGAATTGATATAAAACATGGCAAGGCGGAAGTACGCAATCATTTAAGTCAACAGGATTCCACGCTGATACCAGTAATCTTCGTGAGTTTGGATTGTTCTTTATCTCGTTGATAACATTATTAACCTGATCTACTTTAATTAAGTGATACCACATGTTTCGACTATTCTGATAATAAGCATTATGACCATTAAAAGTTTCGTCTTTTGCCTCTGTAATACCTCTAAACCCTCTGTATTGTGCAGAATAAATTCTCCCCATTTCTCCATCAGTATAGCCTAACGCCTTACCCTGATTTTCATAGTTGGCTGTCCAAATTGTTCTGCGTTCCTTTTCAGTGAGTTCTGCATAAGGCTTATTATCATTCTTGATTTCAGCGAGTCTATGCTCGTTTGTACTACCCTCAAGAAAAAATAATAACTCGCTCACCACGGCTTTCCATGCGAGTGCCTTTGTAGTTACCGCAGGAAATCCGTCTTGCATATTAAAACGTATCTGTCTGCCGAATGTCGCAATAGTGCCTACTCCTGTTCTATCATCACGAACTGTACCGTTGTCTAAAACATCTTGTAACAAATCTAAATACTGTCTCATTTATTATGTTTCCTTAAATTAAATTATCTTTGATTGTCTCAAATGTTAGTTTGTTTGTAAAGAGTTTTTCTTTTTTGTAGCCAGCTTTTGCTGTAGCGTCCATTAAAACTCTTTTATCAAAACTTGTAATTTCTATAAAATCATCAGGCATTTCGTATTCTGAAATAAATATGTTTTCTTGAAATCTCGCCCAATTATAAAATTCATCAAAATCAAATTCCTGTTTATATTTGTTTTTATTCTTATATGGTGGGTCACAATAAATAACCGTATCATAAGTTTTTATATAAACATCACTGTAATTTAAATTTGTAATTTTAATGGATGAGTTCGGGCTATCAAGGGATTCCAATCTCTCAAGGGATTCCAATCTCTCAAGGGATTCCAAAGACTGCAGTCTATCAAGATTGTTTAACGATTGTAATACACACATCGTATCAACATCATAAAACTTCTCCACTTCTTTACGATAATTCTTTAGATACCTTTGGAACTCAATTCTTTTGTTCTGTACGTTATCAGATGTAAATTCCAATTTGTCCAACGGCAAGTATTCACTCAATTCGGTTTTGTCGTTAAAGAATAAAAAATTATGGACGGCCCGTTTAAAATGTTCTTTATCCTTTGAATAGCAATAAGTTTTTAAATCGTTACCAAATGAAAAACAAATAGCAACGTAAGGATCTATTCCTTTCAACTTTTCAAAATCATCTCGGCTAATCCACCTGTTTTCGTTTTTAAACTCGCCATTTATACTCATCTCAAAGCCATCGCAAACAACGCTATCTAATTCATTATAATGAACTTGTTTGTACTTACCTGAAAGTAAGGCACAATGAGTTATTGCACCGCCACCTCCAAATAAATCGTAAAAGTTTTCAGCTTTTGGTAATGATTTTATAATTCTTTCAGCAATACCGTTTTTGCTTCCTTTGTATGGCATCCCGTATCTCATTACTTATCCTTACTAGGTTTAAACCATTCTAGTCTATTCGTTTCATAATTAAATCTGATAAACGGCGAATTGCGTTGTGTTAGTCCTGTACCAAAATAATACTCATCCCTAACATCTTCGCAAAGCGGATATAGAATATCGTGTATCTGATTTATCAAATCTACTGTTAATTTCTTTTTACGGAAATCTGATTGTAGCAACTCCTCTAACTGTATTCTGAAAACGGTTAAACCTAAATGATAACCGTTCTTAAAATCGGGAGATGCAAATCGTAGTGGATTATCCTGCATCTTTTATTACCACCTCAAATGCTTTATAATTGTTTACATCTCTTATTTGCTTAAAATCTACCACGTAGTTTCCGTACTCACGTATCATCCAAAAGGCAACGAATTTAACTGGCATTGAAAAACTATATTGTTTGCTTTCAGTGTAAACCACGATGTAACAATCGTAATATTTGTTTACAAATTCCCAAAAAGTCATTATGCGTACCTCGTATCTGCTCGCTGAACTTTACAGCTAACTAATTTAAATCCGTTACATAACTTCATCAGTGTTTCCTTATCATTATTCCAAGTATCTAACTTCTTGTAAAGTCTTTTCCAAGTCTTGTTATCATTATTCCATCTGAAACCGTATTGCTTTACGGTGTCTTTTGAGTCAAATGCAACGGCAATCTCAATTTCCAATGTCGCATTATTAGCACTCATATCAAGTTCCTGTAAAGACCGTGTGCGAACTAAAACGGCGAGTAAGGCTAACACATCGTTTACTGCTCTATGTGCATTGTAGAATAAACCGATGTTATACATAAGCATTTCAAGACTATGTTTTGTAGCACCTTTAGACAGCCAATCAACCTCTGTCAGACTGTCTGCCCACGGTTTACCTTTTAATTCAGGAAATGTCTTTTCTACAAACTTTCTATCGAATGATGCGTTATGAGCCACAATCAGATATTTATCTGTCGGTAGATAATCTTTAAAATCATCATAGGATAAAGACTTACCTCTAACCATTTCAGCGGTAATTCCGGTGATTTTTGTAATACTGTCACTGATTTGATTGTTCACAGGTTCACGGAATTTATCAAACACCTTGTCTATGCTCACAAGACAATTATTCTCAACATTATAAGTAATTGTAACAAATGCAAGCTCAATAATCTCATCGCTTGTTTTGATACCAGTTGTCTCTGTATCGAGTATAACCATGTGTTTGTTCTGCGGATTATTGGCTAAATCCTTTTTGAAAACAATCGGTTCAAATCTAACTTCATCACCTCTAATGTCGAGATAATGTTCAAGAGGATTTTGCTCGATAACTCTGTATCGTTCAGGGAATTTTCGTATCTTTTCTAACAGTTCTTCTGTGATCTCATTAACCATTAAACACCTCTTTCATTTCTTTCAAATTCCACACTTTCTGATTGTCAGAGCCACGATACGGCAAAGTATGTGTAGCATCTTTATCATACCGCCCATCAACTAAAAAGTCAACATTATTTTTAAACAATTCAAACCAATACATATCTTCTTTTGCTTGTTCTAAAAGCTGTTGTAACGTATATCCCGTATATACCCAAATTTTTATCTTAGGAAAATCTTGTTTGATTGAACGGGCCAAAATACACGTCCAATCCCTGTTGAATAACGCCATAGGATCGCCACCACTAATTGTTAGTCTTGTTATATATGGTTTGCTTAAACAAGATTTTAAATAATCATAATCACGTGGTCTGAACTCAACACCTTTATTCCTGTCCCATGATTCCTTATTAAAACATCCTTTACAATGGTGTTGGCAACCAGCAACAAACACTGTCACGCCGAACCCCGTACCATTATTGCTTTCACATTCTTCGATTTTTAAATATCTACACATGATTACCACCTAATAAAAAAGGCGTATTGCTACGCCTTTGACTAATGACTAAAAGTTAATCTATAACACTTGGTTTAAAAACAAGTTTTGGACTATCTTCCTTAACAACAAGAATCTTATCAACGATTTCCTTTGCGTTATCGTCAAGTTTATTGTATTCACTTGCAACAAGTGAGTGCTTAATCTTGAACAATGCACCAACATCGACAAATTCATCTTCCAGCATTTTGGCTACTTCTGAAAAATCTTCTTCTTCTACTTTTGTTGTATAAGACTTTGTATATTCCAAAGTGCCGTTTTCTAATTCAGCGACATTCTTGCCCTTTTTACTTTCAGCAAAGTTCTGTGCAACAAGTTCTTTACGCAACTTCATTTCGATAGCTTTAAAGTATTCAAGACACTCACTAGCCTGTCTCCATGCAGTTAAAACCTTGCCATTTTCAATTAAATCGTTTAAGTTTTCTTTTGATAAATCTAATAAAGTACACATGATGATTGAACTCCTTGTTTGTGAATATGTGCATAGTATATCAAACATATTTCAGTCTGTCAACAAGTGTTTGTAATTTTGTTATGCAGATAGCAAATTTTTCTAATACTATACAATGACGTTCAAAATCAAACTTTTCCACTCTAGCATTTTGAACTTTCATAATCCTAGAGCAACGCTCTAAATCATCAGTTTCAGTAACATCTATTGAGCCTGATATTTTATAAGGATATATTATGAGGCCATAAAACAATTTTATATCCCGACAATGTAAAGCATTGTTTAAGGCTTCTGCATGTGTTTTGCCAACCTCTATAAACTTTTGCACGTATTTTGTACTCAAGCCATAAGCATTACAAGCCATGGCAAAAGTGTCAAAACGTTCTCCTCTGTAAGCTACAGTATAGCGTTGCTCTGAACCCATAATTATTACCTCTTAATCACTTTCATATCCTTTAGTGATAACAGGTATGCCACAATTCATCAAAAGTTCATCGTTTACAAATGTATCACCAAGAGTTTCGTCATTTATCACACTTACTTCTATCTTAGATATTCTGTTTTTTAATTTACGTATAGCACTTTCTATAAGCAAAGCACCACCGATAATGTATATATCCTTATCAGAATATTCAGGATGTTTTTTAAAAAAGATATTTTCGTGGCTGATGGCTGTTTCTAAATTATCGAAAGCATATACATCTTTATTCTCATACTTTGAGTTTATTTTCTCAATAAAGTTATCGTTTAAACTAATGATAAAATTAACTCTGTTTTTGAGAGGCTTGTTTCCAAGACTCTCAAATGTTTTACGGCCCATAATAATAACATTATGTAATGTAGCTTTTCTAAAATCTTTCAAGTCTTGAGAACTATGCCATGGGATGGTATTGTTAACACCTATAAAGCCCAAATTATTTTGAGCATATTTTATAATTATCAATTTGAACTCCTTTATTTACATTGGTTTTATAAAGATAATAACTCGGCCATTACCTTTTTCGCTTGGGCGTATATTCCATTCTTCATGCAAGACGTAATGTGTATTATCGTCCTCAATAACGCCGTATTCAACTAAAGCATCGAGAAAAAACTTGCTTGTAACACTAACAATATTCATTCCGTCATGTCTACGGTTATCGCCAAGTATTATTTCATAATCAATGCTTATTCTACCCATTTTAGCTGGCAAAGACAGTATATCATCTCTCAATAATTTTTTGTATTCTATCTTTGCCTTATTAAGCACCTGATAATGTGCATTTCTGTAATCATTCATGTTTAACATAAATTTCTTTCTACCCACTATAACGTATAGTGGGCTTTCGATTACAAAACTTTGCGTTTCTTCATCGTATTTCATCAAGACCTCTTTTATCTAATAATTTATAGCAAATGCTTCTTGTTTTATAGTTTGAAAAAGCTATTGCTTTTGGCATAATTTCTATTGCACCCTCTTGAGACAGTTTTTCAATAGTCATATTTATAGCTTTGGTATAACCGTATTTATATCTTACAAATACCTTTTGGTTTTCCAGCATATAACTCAAGTACGATAATGGTACAACAAAATCACTTCTCATAACTTTGATGGTTTTCACCGGAATGTTTGTTGCATTACACAAAAGAACACTATCGTTTGTAACAACAAAACGTTTCATGCAATCGAGTAATGTTGTTGCCATGGTATTTTCAGCATTACCTGTTAAAGCCGTTTCACCGTTACTAATCATATCATAAACGTTGGCAATATCCATAAACACTACACGAGTGGCCCAAGCCATGTGCTGAATATTGATTACGGGGTCGCTATAATTTTGGCACACAGCACACAAGCCAGCTAATTTTAAAACTTTCAACTGGCATCTGTTCCACGCCTGTCTAAAATGTTCTCTATCACCAGCCTGATCCAGCATGTCCATACACCAGTTTTCCAACATAAGATTAAACTCATCAGCTTTAGAATCTAAAGTAATGTGTAAAAATCTAGGCAACTTATTATTATGCCCAGCCAGTTCTCTTTCCATAACCAACAGTTCGTTAAGTTTTGTTATAACATAGTCGGCTGGCTTAATCCCATAAGTTGTCTTGTTTTGAGCTACAGCACCACCTTTATATGTAATAGTAGTGAATCGGCTTAAAAAACCATCCTGTGCCATTTCAGGTGTAATAGCATCGGCAATACCACTTATAGTGGTTTCACCCACTATGCTAAAGGCTGGGGCAAAAGTTTCCGTGTAATTATTTTCGGCGTTACTATAGGTCATAGCTGACAGCATATCTGATTCTGCAGAGCCAGTATATAATCTAAGATATTGAGAGCGTAAACTTTGTGCTGACATGTTCTTAGATGATTCGCCCATTTCAGATAAATTCTTACCAAACTCCTTCTGAAAGTTCACGAATGATGCGTGGCGTTCAAAACTAACTTCAAATCCTTGGGATCTCACACCAGTTTTTGAGCCAGCTTCTTGTAAGCAACGCTTTACAAGTGCCTGTCCTGACGCAAAATCATCGTCCACAACATGTCTACGAAAATCAGTATCTTTAAATCTTTTCTTTAATTCTACATATAAATCATTTTTTGTTGTGTGCAAGCCCTCTTTACCAATACCACTTCTAGCTGATAAAATAAAATAATTGTTTAGTCCTGTGCCTGTCGGCAGTTGCCACATTTTGCCAACAATTCCACTAATTATTGCCAACACTGCTGTTAATGATACTTCTAAGATAGGTTTGATACGTGATTCAAAACTCCACTTTGTTAATTCATAGATTAATGCACTAGATGTAGGTGGAATCAACAAAGCGTTTATATCACTGATATTAAAACCTTTTGTGCAAATAAAGCCTTTATCCAACAATCTCTTATAAGATATGTCCTTATCAGAATTAAACTGAACAAACGCATTGGATAGCACTACACCAACTCTCTTTAACTGATGTACCACGTCTGTAGCATATAAAGTATCGCAAAATAAAGTTTCAACGGTATAATCGGGATCTGTTTCCTCGTTTTGCCACTTAGAATTTACCAACACACTTTCGGCATCAATATCTATATAATCTCTGTTAATAAATTCGTTTATAAGGGCCTTACGTTCAGCTTCCTTTTCTTTTATTTTACGTTCTTCAATTCTTTCAACAATTTCATCAGCTGAAACAGGGGTGTTGTCGGCATCAGTTGTCGTAATGCAAGACTGAGCAATAGGAGATTCTTCGGCTATAACATCTAAGTTACGTTCGTTCTCACGGATTCTCTCTAACATTCTGTTAAGGTAATCACTTCTTGTTGCCTTTGGTCGGCGAGCAAGTTCTGACTGACAAAAGATACCTTTGACAATGCTGTCATTTTTACAATATCTTGCAATCAATCCCATTAACTTAAAGTCGGCTTCCGACTGTGATGGGAAAGTTAAAGTGTTATTTTCGTCATAAACCGTTTTGCTTGCATCGTTGTCATAGGTGTAGTTACACTTACCGTTGAACAAATCAATAATCATATCCCATTCAGGGGAACGAATTATCTCGCAAAAATAAAAATTCATTTCACAGATAAAATCGTCAGAATTATCAATTTTAAATTCCGTGTCTACATCAACAGTTGATGCGGTGTGGTCTGTGGGCTTTTTAAGAATTGCACATAATTCGTCAAGTTCTTCCTGTCTATCGGCTATGGTATTGCTAGTAGAAACCATATCTTCGGTAACAACGACAAATCTATCTTCTGAATAAATTTCAAACCCAACAATGCCTAAAGACTTGTGTCTTTTACTACTACGAATACCACTTGCACCAGTACCTTTTGTGTTTGGGTACTTAACAGGATCAATTTTACCCTTGATAATAACATGATAGCCATTACCGCTGATACTTCTTTCGGTATATGAATTAAATTTACTAATCCAGCTGTCCTGATAGGCGACTTCTTGTTGTGTTGTACCGTCTTTTCTATCAAAATCAATAACGGTACAAGGGCAATCTTTTGTAAAAACAAATCCCAAACATAGATGCTTTTCACCATTGATAGGAAAAAGCATCATGGCATTACGATATATCTTGTCGGCCATATCGTATGTAAGCCAGCCATCACGAAAATTCTCTGTAGCACCTGTATTGACTAAATCGCCAGTATAATATTTTGAACCATCATCGGTAATGGTGCTTGTATAAACAAGCCATAAATCATCGCCATTATCAATGTAATCTTCGTTATCAGGTTCAAAATAGTGAGGATATTTTTCTAATACCTTGGCAATCCATTTCTTTGTTATTACCAGTGGTATCTTTTCTCCCACTTTAGCAAAGCACAATACCCACTGTTTTAAACTTTTTAACCCGTTGAAATCCATTTATTGTTATCCTTTTAGTCAAAATCGTAACGAATTATCCTATTATACCCTCTAATAGATTTAACTGCAATCTTTTTCGGTTCTTTCATTTTACCTTGTAAGCACATAACTAAAAGTTCCTGTGCTGTTTTCGGTACATAATCTGTTTTATTTCTGTAGTCAACCCAAACCTTTGCTGAATTTGCTGAAAAAGATTTTTGGCTTTCAAGATTTATCCAGTCTTTAGCAACTGTTTGAATACCGCTAAAGTAAGTCACCAAAACCTGTGGGCCGTTTTGAGTGTTTATTTTCGCATAAGTTATGCGAGTTATGTCAAACTCTCTTTCTTCTTCCTGTTGCTTCTTTTTTATAATTTCTTTTAAACTTGCGTGAGCCGTAAGTTTTGTTATCTTTGGAAATTCATAGCCACATCTAGGGCAAACGGTCGCACTAGCATGAACGTATGTATGGCACTTAGGACAGACTTTAACAGGTGCGTTGCCAAGTTCCTCACTTACACCTTTCTTTTTCTTTTTTACAGGGATAGGGTCATTGATACAACCAAGTCTTTGAACGTTACCAGCAAAATCTAAGACTAAACAATTCTCTTTGTTCGGACTGTAACGTATGCCTCGACCACAAGCCTGTATGTAGAGTGACACGCTCTGTGTTGGTCTAAGCATCACAAGACAGTCAATATCAGGGAAATTAAAACCTGTTGATAAGACGTTCACATTAGCACACGCTCTGTATTTTCCTGATTTAAAACCCTCAATACGTTCGTTACGAGTGGTCATATCTAAATCACCACTTATGACAGTACATGACACATCATGAGCATTTAAAAAGTCACTCACATGATTTGCGTGTTCTACACCCGTACAGAATATCAACCAGTGTTTTCTATCTCCAGCTAATTTAATTGTTTCGGTCAAAGCTAAACGTGTTACTTCTTCTTTATCGACAGCGTTCTGCAGTTCCTTTTCTATAAATTCGCCACCTCTGATACCAACGTCTTTTACATCGATCTGAAAATCAGGACGTTTCGGAATTGCATCACACAAATAATGGTTTTCAATTAACCACTGAAACCAGTCAACAGTACACATGTTATAGACTATATCATCAAATATACCGTTGTCTGTAATCATCCCACAATCCAGTCTATAAGGTGTTCCCGTAAAGCCAACCACCTTTAATTTTGGATTAATCTCTTTCAGACCTTTGATTAAACGTCTATAAGTCGTTTCTTCTTTTTGTGGAACTAAATGACATTCATCTATCACGATGCAATTAACCTTGCCAAAATCTTTATAATTCTTAGCTATACTTTGAACGCCACAGCATATTATTTTATTTTGAGTGTCTTTACATTTCAGACTTGCAGAATAAATACCAATGTTAGCACCTTTCCAAAAATCCACGATAGCCTGATAATCTTGTTCAATCAGTTCTTTAACGTGGGTAACAACTAGGATTTTACTCATTCTGTCGCCATAACGTTCGTGGCATGATTTTATAAAGCCACCCATTGTTAAGCTCTTTCCACTTCCAACAGGCATTACTATTACAGGATTTCCGTTATTATTATTGTTTCTCCAATATTCAAATATACTGTTAATTGCATCAATCTGATAATCACGTAATTGCATCATTCGTTTATAAACTCCACATCTATCTTTGCATAACAATCTTCTGAAAATTCAAGTTCTAGTTCACACGTATTTGTTTTGCAATTAAACATACAACATGTACGACAATTATGAGGTAATTCCTTGTTTTTATAGCAGTATTGATTGAACGAACACATTTTACAAGTGATGTGCGTAATACTATCATGAATACCAGCTGGTATTTGCGAATTATCAAGTGTTTGGTCAATTCGTGGTAACATATACTTCATGACAAAATCATCGTCTCTATGCACGATTACGGCGTGAATTTCATCGGTGTTTTTGTTTACAGCTAAGAACAAAGTATTCCATATAACTGGATTATTAGGATATATCTCTTTTAGCAAATCTCCCTGATATTTGCACATACAATACATATTTATCTTACACTGATTTTCATATCCTTTAAAAAACTCTAAATCTGATTTAACAAACTGTTTAAAACGACTATCATTCATTGTTTTAAATTCGAGCATCACGAGTTCATTCGGGCAATCAGGCACGTTTGTTGCCAAACCGTCAATACTTCCAGCGAACATACCATCTTTATAGCCATACTGTCGGCCCGCATATTCAAACAAAGTGTTACACCCTATTGCTCTTAACATAGCATGAAAACGAGCCTCCTCTAAGTGGCCTCGATTAAACAATCTTATCATTCTTGCATCAATTTGAGACTGGCCACAACCTCTGTAATTAAGCCACACCTTTCTCGGACATTCATCGCCTAACACTGACGCACCTAAATGGTCACGCAATCCATCTTTTTTATCAGCTTTGTAAGCATCGTGCATTTGAGGCAAAATAATTTGTTCGTTCTTTTTAAATTCAGCACCGTTATCAGAATTTATCTGTTTGTCGATTGCCTTTAATGTTTTTTCAGCGATTATATTCATATTGTAGTCCTATAAAAAAGGGCTGTTTTACCAACCCTTTTATAATTATGTTAAAGCGTAAATTTAAAATGGCAAGTCATCAAGTTCCGAATTTTGAGGAGGTGTAGGTTCTTTATATACAGGCTGTTTTTGTGTATATGGTGATGGCTTTGGTGTTGGTGCAGACGCATTACCAATGCCACTACTCATGCTTGTTGAATTTAACATCTTATCCATTTCAGCTTTTTGTTCTTCGGCTTCCTGAATCTTCTTCAAGAGATAAGCGTTGTCCTTGATAATCTGCTGTGCTGGTAAATTATTAAGGATTTCCCTAGTATTTTGCTTGTTTGCATTGTAGATATACCACTTAGCATACTTAGCATAAACTTCGCCGTTATTACCAATCTTATCTTCACCACGGATAATTCCCATATAGATACGCTTATGGCAAAGGTCTTTATACTGACGTAATGGCTGGTCATTGAAATCGTTAACTACTGAACCATCCTTTCTAGTAACAGGAGTTTCGTCACATCCGTTACGATTATCAGTTACTACCAACAACTGCATAATCCAGCTTTTAGCCTTTGTATCGTTAGGGTCTAATGAAAAACTTACCTTGAACTTTCCTAAAACTTCGTTATTTTTTGAATAAGCAACGCAAGTACAAGCAATGTTTTCTTTTGTAACGCCTGTGTTTTGGTCGGTAAATGTTGAAATAAACGCTGAATCAATTTCACAAGCGTACATTCCTGAATCAACCCAGTCGAGTTGTTTGGTATCAATAAAATCACCTGATGATACCTTGTTTACCATGCTCATAACTTCTGCGTCATTTGTATTACAATCTAGTCTCATAATCTTTCCTTATCAAATATCTAAGTGTGTATAATCTTATCACTGTTGTTTTTATTTGTCAACAGATTGTTCGGCTTCTTTTAATTCTTGCTTACGTTTTTTAAATAAATTAACTAACGCTTCTTGCTCGGAACTATTAACTTTTGGTTTTAAGTCCTTGAACAATATTCCCAATTCATCAACATTTGTAATGTTTTTCAACATTTCATCAACTGTTTCGATAGGAGTGTATTCAATAGCTGTAACGTCCTCAACAACCTTTGCTGGTTCAACTTTCTTGACCACAGGTTGTGCAATTACATTTGAATATCCTGACAGCACATCATTCTGATTGATTTCCATGGCTTCTTCGGTAGTAATCAACCCCTGCAGAACATCAGGGAATACATCTCTGAAAGCGTAAGTACACGCTCTTTTTGCAAGCATACGCTTTGGATATTTGGCCCATACTCCCTTTCCCAATAGTCCAGCAATCTTAGCGTCCTGTAAACTAAAAGTACGAATTTCGGGCTGGGTCTGATCCTTACGCTTAACTTCGCATACTGCTGTACTTGTTTCTTCGATAAAGTATTCCTTTTTGTATTCCATCAACCCTGAACGATAAATGATTGATGCTAGAGCCTCACCCCAAATAGTCATTTGGCCATTAACAACCATTGTCTTTTCGAGTGCTACTTTTGCACCCAGCCCCAATGATAAACCGTATGAAATACAGGCCATAGCCTCGTCCAGCTTTTGTTCTGATATTTTGTTATTGACTTTATCATCAACATAACGTGCTGGCAACACACCGTGTTCAAAACAGAAACGCAACTTCTCACGATACTCGCATAACTGATTTTTATTCCAATTTTCCATATCTACAGGAAGTGAGTTTGCATCTAATTCCATATCAGTTTTTTCTAAATCTTTAGTCATAATTATTCCTTAGTTCTATTAAAGCAACCTGTTTGAATGTTAAGTATAGCCTCGCTTCTTTTTTCAGAATTAAAGCAACACATGGCAACAAAGAATAGTTTTCGCCATGTTATATCGGGATAATCCTTTTTAACCTGATTAAAAACCTTTTCTTTTTCAGCATCAGTTTTATATCCTGAATTGCTTAGTACGGAAGCTAATGCTACCACCGAATTTATTTTGATAAAAGTATTGTTCTTTATAGCTATAACTATTGGTTCGATAACCTCATTAAAATTACCGTTGTTATCATAGCTATCAATAACTATATCTACTGGAAGTGCATTACCGTGTTCAATTTTAAATTCAGAAAACATAACAGAGCAAAAAGTCGGGCTTCTTAGTAAGAGTTTTTGGTCATTGATAAGGCAAAATAGCACGTTTTTGTTATCACGATACACCTCATCAGGAATGACTTGTATAATAACATTTTTATCAACGCCCCTGTATGTAAATCTCATTTCATTTGCACACAGTCTGTCTAATAACTTTTTGTCGTTTATTTTAACAAATTTTTCGCCACCAATATCCTCATAAAACTCATTATTATATCTGATAATCTTCTTGGTATAAACAACGTTGTTTCGTTTAACGTTTATTTTTGTTAATATCGCCGAATCTTTTATAATCATACAACTGCTCCTACACAAATTCTATTTCTAAATCATCGTCATCTTGCTGATTTTTAATTAGTTTTGTTACATCATCCTGATATTGATTAGATACGTGAGCGTCAATAAATTCCTCAAATTTCTTTTGGTCTTTTCCGAATCTTTGCCAATATGTGTATATGGTATTAACACTATAACCAGTTATACTAGATAACGTTTTAGCACTAACCTTGCCACCGTGGTAAATAAATCCACCTGATGTATTTCCCTCAATGATTTTTCGAGAAATTTCACTTTTATACACAACGTTATTGGCTATCCATTGTTTGATTTTAGTACAGCTTGGAATCACAACGCCTATTTGTCCATAGTTTTCGGCCCTGACAATACCATTATCTTTTATAACCATTTCTCCAACATCGTACCAAGGGATTAACTCGTTTGAAACCCGTGATGCTAATTCATTTGTTAGCACATCATACTTAATTTTTACAGCCATAACGTTCCTCTAAGAATAAATCTATATCTACAAGCATTTCCTCAATTTTACTTATGGTGATTAACAATCCTGTAAAATCACTTTTATGTTCCGCACAGAAAGCTCTAAAACCTTTTTCACTCTGTATATTGACCAACGATGTTTTTCTAGCTTTAAACCTTACGCTTTTTTCCAATAATGGAACGTGAAAATCATCTTCCAAGCAATCAACGGCAAAAGTAAAATAATCTCCTTTGATAATATCTTTAACAGGTTTGATAGAATTTTTAAATACTCTTTTGTTTTCAAGTATTAATTTTTTAAGCTCTACTACTGATGTTTTATCCCATTCAGTCAGGTCGTTTTTTATAGCTTCCAAGTTTTTTACATTACTCTTGATTCTTATTGCAAATTCATTAAAAGTTATATTAAGCATATAAGCTATGTTTTTTAAATCAGCATAATCACAAAACCACATTTCTTTTTGTAATCTATTAAAACCGTCCATTGTATCTCCTGATATTTTGTTTATCTGATACAGTATAAAGCATTTATACAATACTGTCAATGCCTTATACTGATTTTGTTTTAATTAGTTTGGTAAATCTTCATAGTTCTTGTCAGGTCTTAATCTTGCCAAACGTGCGAATCTGAATTTTTTGTTAACGGTAAGCTCTCTATATCCTACTTGAATTATCGAACCAATATATTTTTTCTTATTTTTCCAAAGCTCTGTTCTTAGCTCGGCATCGCTCATTCCATTTTGTGTTTTAAAAGAACCAACGTTTCCATAGTCTGTAACAATAGCACCAGCCATACCAGCGTTTTTACCGTTGCCCTCGGTTATATCTGTTATGCGTACATCGGCAAATTTTTCAGGGACTACTTTTATCCAGTTGTTACGGGCCACTTCTCTTAACACAATTCCCTCATATTTAAGTTCCAATGCCTGTTTTAATAAAGCGTTTATAGTTTCAATACTAGGGTCTACAACCTTTCCAATGGTTAATCTTCCATCTAAAAAATCGGGTGATAATTCATAAAACATTTCTTGTTTAAATGCTTCATCAGGTGTTTTGTCGCTATTCAGCATAGATGCTGTTGTATTCCAATCTTTGACAAAAAACTCGGCATCTGTAAACGAAAATCGTTCGAGATGATGTTTAATTGGTTCTGATTTTCTTGAATACACTAGGCCATCTTTGCCACGAATACAGCGGATGCCATCAATTTTGTACGAAGCTATATATATACCCTTTAAAGGTGTTTCATCCCAGTATTGTGCTTTTACCCATTTTGTTCCGTCATCTAAAATTTTTGTTGTCATAAAAACCTCCGTTTGTTTAAAGATGTGATAATTATAAACTATGTTTTTATAAAAGTCAATATTTTTAATTATTTATACAGTTGTTCATAATAAAAAAGCCTCTCACAATGGAGAGGCAAAAAGGCTTTGTTATGTGCGATGTGCTACCAGTCAAGGAGAAAATAAAAGAAAAACCTGATAGCACATCATGTCTGTTTTTTCTGTGTACTCGGAACAGACAACCGAGTGGAGCTACGAATGATTATAACACAATTAACTTTTAAAAGCACACTGTTATCATGGACAGTAAAGTTAAAGTTAAAGATAAAGAATAACAAGCTACAGTGTGCTTTTAAAAATTTAATGGCGGTGAGTGCAGGGATCGAACCTGCAAAACGCTTTTTAACGTTTACGGATTAGCAATCCGCTGTAATACCATTATACGAACTCACCGATTGTTAATGGTGGGGCGTACAGGAATTGAACCTGTTATTATCTCCCTCTCTTAACAAAGAGGAGATAACGGAGATGATGATAACCATTGTCACTAACGCCCCAAATATCCGTTGATTAACTGGCTCAACGGAGAAAGCCTTGATAACTTCCAAGCAATAAGCAAAGAGTCTAATTGGTGGAGAGAGGTGGAGTCGAACCAACCGAACCACGAGGGAACAGATTTACAGTCTGTCGCATTTACCGTTCTGCAATCTCTCCATATATCACAGCGATAGGATTCGAACCTATACTCATACGCACCACACGTACAGCACATCCGTTTATGCTACTACTGTGATAAATCGTTGGCAAAACCTTAGTGGGTACTTTAGAGAAAAACCAACGCTTTTATATATCGTCATACATAAAAGTTTTCTCTGAGTGTTATAAGAACACACCCAAACTCTTGATGGACTAGGTATGATTAAGTCCATATAGGTCTTAAACGGTGACCTAGCCACTCGAAAAAGTCTATTCTGACGCATCGGAATAGACTAGGTAGTAGTCCGAGGACACCCTACCGCAATCTAACTGGCGGGAACGAGTGGAGTCGAACCACTTTTTGTTGTGTGATCAAGGCAACAACTTCCGACAATCATTCCCATTTATCCTGTGCGGTTATTTTTAATGATGATACCGTCAAACATCTTAAATGCCTTGATTGCAAGAATCAAGTCCTCTTAAACTGGCTGGGGCAGGTGGGCTCGAACCACCGCATGACGGTATCAAAAACCGTTGCCTTACCAACTTGGCTATACCCCAATTTAATTAGATTAGCTACTGTGGATTCTTCATGTTAGCTAGACTCGACATACCACGATATAACGCATGGACTTATAGACTAGTATTCATTCTTTTAGCGTTATATCTACTGTTTAAACCCTCCGATTTCAGTAGGGTCTGTAGCTAAATAAGAGTACACTAATTAGAGGAGATGCTTCAAATAACCTTATATAAATCAATGTACTCGTATTTAACAGCTAGTTTTTACAGAACTAGCAAACTGTATAACCAATAAGGTGAACCATGCAACAGCACGTACTACTTATATTTATTGTGAGAGTAGTCGCTCACCAGTGTTCGATACCATCCGACATGGATAAATTATTTAGTGTGTGAAAACATATCGGTATCGAACAACTGATATGGCTATTATAACATACTAAAATAGTTTTGCAAGTTTTTTCAAAAATATTTTAAAAAATCTTTTAAATCAAAAACGTATTTATGATCCGTATTATCTATTGTAATGTCCCCAGCCAAATTTCCTTGTTCTGATTCGTGCTGGCTAGATTTAATACAGTCTCTATTTACAACTTTTACAACTGTCCAGCGACTAGAAAAACAATAAGCCAGTGATAATTCGTTCATGAATCTGCAGTCTGTAACGATATAATAATCATAATTACTGTTTTTAATCTTTTTTGCAACAACGTTTATCCAATATTCTTCGTTGACCTCGTTTCTAAATATTTCTGTCCCTAAACGCTGTAACAAGTCCCTGACGGACAATCCATTTTTTGTAAATGGTTCTTCTGATAACTTGTATTTATTAACATCATCTATCGAAATGTTTAACAAAACAGATAAATATCTTTTAAGCTCATCAGCATAAGCTAATTTTAACACTGTTTTGCCTTGATTTTCAAGTTCCTGTTTTAATTTTTCAGCTATGTAATCTTTGCCTGATTGAGCCTTGCCAGTAAAAAAGAAAATGTTTTTCATATTATCTACCTTTCCTCATTTTTTCCATAACCGTTCCGTAATCATTCATGTGTTTATCCTTGTATTTTAGACAAAGAAAACCGTATAAATCAGGATTTTCTTCTCTCACATGTTTTTCTAAAACTTCTACCAATGGCTTTAAACAATCATATTCTGTAACGTTCATCACGATGCTTTCCAGCAATGCAAAACGTTGTTCTTTATTAGTAGTAAGTTTTACAATTAATTCCCCATTATCAACAGGTTCTAAGGTAGCTACTTTTTTCATTAGTTATCATTCTCATCGTTATTAAAAATCTTTTCAAAACACAAAATCACTATCAGCATAATTGCCAAAAATAAGAACAGATGTAGCATAAAATCTCCGTAATAGTTTTACGGTTATACTTAGTGTCAAAATTCAGACTTGTTATTATCTACATATAGAACTCACAGAACATCTTAAACACATCGTTTCGTGTATTTTAGGATCTTCTTTTCGCACATGCTTCTCTAATTCATCAATCACAGGTAGTAAACATGCGTATTTCCGTTTAGAAAAAACAATGGCATCTAGCAGACATAATCGCTGTTCTTGATTTAAAGCTATCTGTATAATCTTTTCGCCTTTGATATTAGGATCGTTACAGGTTATCACTTCTTCATTTATATTCTTTGGCATGAGCTTTCTCCCATAATTCTGAAAAGGAATTAAAATCAACATTAGTTTGATTAAGCAATTCTTTTGCTTTCATTACTTCGCCTTTTTCCAATAATTCTCTAGCGTATTCCAAACGCCACTTGTACCACTCTTTTTCAGCATCCAAACGTTTAAAATTATGCACGATTGTTTGAACGTCAGGAGGCAGTGTTTCTATTATAGCTTTAATTTGATTACCT
>Ga0326513_10001251_pt1 | contig 20533 bp, 15 predicted proteins | sample 2_2465_0518_D_FD_203654 | JGI IMG/M metagenome (GOLD analysis project Ga0326513, IMG submission 203654) | Bovine rumen microbial communities from UC Davis, California, United States - 2_2465_0518 | ecosystem: Host-associated > Mammals > Digestive system > Stomach > Rumen | place: USA... | reverse complement strand
TTCATAAGTAGATCTGATTTTATCTACAAATTTACAAAATCAAATCGTCGCGCACAAATTATCGCTGTAACAAACTAATTTTCAATACTTCAAAGAACTTTTTCTTAATTTTAAGTGGACACTAATGATATAATAGACATTATTACAATGGGGTTATCATCTGAAATCATGCCGGCAGGAAGAATAAAAACTGTCGCTTCTTCGATAAAAAATGTAAATACTATCATCTCATCTTTAAAAACTCTGTTTGAAGGAAACGATGAAAAACATCTGATTAATTATTTAGTGATTATTCTTTTAATATGTCCGATAGGTAAATGGTTAAAGAATCCTGATTCGGAACTAAAAGATATTTACAAAAAAATATTTGTTGAAGAACCTATATCTTATGTTACTATTACTTTAGGTGCATATATTGCACTTATATTAAGATTAGAATTAAGAAAGGAATATGATAATATATGGAGATTGAAAAAAAAAGAAGATGAAGAAGATAGACAGTACAAACTACGCAAACAAAAACAACAAGAAGAACAAGCCAAACAAAAAGCAAACGATCAAGATAATCAGAGTAGAGAACCTAATGTATAGCATATAACTATGCGATTCGCTAATAATTGTTAGTAGTGTCTGACAAAATATAATTCGCAAACCAATAAAAAGGCTAAACAACTAATAGATAAAACAATATACAAAACGAAAAAAATATTAAAAATTATCGGAATAGTACTTCTGATGCTATTTGTAGCGATGATAGTATTTATCAAAATCATTTTATATCGTCTTGATAGAGTTGAAGTAATACAGCGAAATGCCGAAGAAAGAAGTCAGTACATAGACTGGCTTTACGAAACAAACGGTTATCTGCCAAGTAGAGATGAAATTCACCCTGGCGGAGCCTATGAAGGTGAATCCCCCAATATGTTATGGGATAATGGGCATAAATTATATTACCATATCATAAACGATAGCGTTTATAGTTTAGAATTTATAGACAAGGACAATATAACGCACAAATGGCGGTCAGATGAACGAAAATGGAAATAATGAGTAAATAATTGAACTTTCCCATATCTCATTATATGGTGTTTGAGAGAGAAGTTGTAAATATAAATGCTTTTTCTTAAAAAATCAATCTTTTAAAGAGCACTTTTTGCAGTCTAAACTGCAACAAATTTTATGCAATATCCACATTATTTGTTGTGGAAAACTTTAGTTAAGTATATTTTTCACTATGAATAAATATCAAAAATATGAGCAATCGTTAGTGCAGATTACTGCTATTGTAGAGGGTGAAAAGAGTATTATCTCTAATATGGCTAATGTGACTGCTATTTTGCACCGTAATATGAATTTTTGGTGGACAGGTTTTTATTTGGTAATCCCCTCGCCGTTGCTTCACACTGATTTATTGAAACTTTTTGAAGCCGAAAAGGTAGAACTCGTGCTCGGACCATTTCAAGGACCTCCTGCTTGCACTCACATTGCGCAATATAGAGGTGTTTGCGGAACAGCATGGAAAAAGAGACAAACAATCGTAGTGCCTGACGTTGAGCAGTTTCCCGGACATATTGCCTGCTCGACAGAATCGAAGAGCGAAATCGTTGTGCCGTTGATTAAAGATGGTTATGTTTATGCTGTTCTTGATATTGACAGTCGAGAACTTAACGCCTTCGACGAGGTTGATCAGGTATATCTTGAGAACATAGTAAATTTATTGTAAATTATAGAATTATGCCGTATCCAGTGATTATGCAAGACATTTCGTTTGATTATCGTCGCCGCCCGACATCTCTGGTTATGGTAGGCGAATTGAGTTTTGGTAGTGAGTCGCCTATTCGTATTCAGAGTATGGCAAATACAGATACCAATGATATTGTTGCTTCAGTAGCACAAGCGAAACGTATCATTGATGCGGGTGGTGAACTTGTGCGTTTTACTGCTCAAGGTGTTCGCGAAGCCGAAGCCCTGAAGCAGATAAGGGCTGAACTTAATATAAACGATAAATATAAGTCGGTGCCTCTTGTGGCAGATATTCATTTCAATCCGCAGGCAGCCGACACGGCGGCATTATATGTAGAAAAGGTGCGTATCAATCCGGGCAATTATGTTGATCCGGCACGTAAATTTAAACATCTTGAATACTCCGAATTGGAATATCAAGAGGAAATAGAGCGTATTCGCAGCCGTTTTATTCCATTTTTAGATTTATGTGCCGAGCACCATACTGCTATCCGTCTTGGTGTCAATCATGGCTCGTTGAGTGACCGAATAATGAGTCGATACGGTGATACACCTGCAGGAATGGTTGAGAGTGTGATGGAATATTTGCGGATATGCGTGGAGCAAAATTTTCTCAATGTAATTATTTCAATTAAGGCATCCAACACCCGAATAATGGTTGAAACAGTGCGTCTATTGGTTAGTACGATGGACAAAGAAAATATGCACTTTCCCTTGCATTTGGGTGTAACTGAAGCAGGTGATGGTGAAGATGGAAGAATTAAGTCGGCTGTCGGAATAGGTGCCTTGCTTGCCGATGGCATAGGTGATACTATTCGCGTCTCGCTATCAGAGGCACCGGAAAACGAAATACCGGTGGCACGTGAATTGGTTGACTATTTCGCCAATCCCGATAGTTGCAGGTATGACGACTATAATCGCTTCGGCTCGATCAATGACGGACTGCTCACCTATTCTTCTAATGAAACAGACTATGATAAATGGATTCTTCATGTATCGGCTGATTGTGGCAAATATCTGTTGGATGGTTCGGCAACTGATCTGGAGATATTAAATCCCAATTTCTCATATCCTGTGTGCGACCAACTGAGATTAGATATCTTGCAGGCAGCACGGCTGAAAATGAGTAAAACAGAATATATCAGTTGTCCATCATGCGGTCGTACACTATTTGATTTAGAGCAGACTATACGTGAAGTCAAACAAGCCACATCGCACCTCAAAGGTCTGAAAATAGGCATTATGGGTTGTATAGTCAACGGTCCCGGTGAGATGGCAGATGCCGACTATGGATATGTAGGTGCCGGACGAGGTAAGATAAGCCTTTATAAAGGTAAAGAGTGTGTCTTGAAAAACATACCGCAAGAAGATGCAGTAGCCGAACTTGTCAATTTAATCAAAACTAACGGCGATTGGCATGAAGCCAAGTAAATGTTTCTAAATCATCTATCTGCTTCCTAAATACAATAGTATTATTCCGGCTATGACGCCGCATAGACAGAGTGTTTTGAGTAGTGGATTTTTGTCCTTAAGCACTACAACGCCAAATAAGAACGGGACCACTACGCCGCTGCGTCGCACTGCCGACAAAACAGATATGAGCGAGTCGGGCTGACTGAGTGCCAACAGATAAACGAAATCTGATGCTACAAGAAATATAGAGATGCCTATGATGGCAGGATGATGATGGAAATTCAATGCTTGTCGCAGGTTCGCATGTTTAGTTCTATGATATGTAGAAACAGCACACACGACAATCATCATCAATGCTTGATACATTGTGTAATACACTTGCACTGCATTATGGTCGAAGCGGTGCATAAGGTATTTGTCGTACAAACCGCTTGAGGCACCTAACATTGTGCCTAATATCAATGCCCATATCCACTTGTTGTTTTTAAACGACACTCCTTCGCGTTTGCCTACAATCGAAAAGGCATAAAAAGAAATCAGGCATGCAACAACTCCTCCCCATTGCCAACCATTGAGTTGCTCACCGAAAATGAGCAGTGCACCTAACAATGTCCACATAGGTCGAGTGGCATTGATTGGTGTTACGATGGTTATAGGCAGATGCTTCATTGCCATATATGCAAAAATCCATGAAGACAAGACGATTGCTGACTTGATAAGAATAAACAGGTGTGTGCGCAAATCAACCTGAGGAACATAGAATATAGTGGTTTGCATTTCATGAGGCATAGTGCGCGACAAAATAAGTAGTGGCAAGAGAATAACGCTCGAAATGCAAACCGATAGCGTCAACACCACTACTACATGATTATCTCGCAGCGATTGCTTTTTGCAAACATCATAGCAGCCTAAAAATAAGGCGGATAATATGCCTAATATGAACCACGACAAAACCTAATATACCAAAATCGAACTGCAAAATTACTTCTCTTAAGCGATACAGACAAATAAAATGTATTAAATTTATTTAATAATTCAGTGGTTGAAAAATGCAATTTGTGTAATTCAATAAAAATGTGTAATTTTGCACGCTTATTTTGATTTATAAAGAATTATATGCAGAAAATTAGAAACATTGCGATTATTGCTCACGTTGACCATGGCAAGACTACATTAGTTGACAAAATGCTATTGGCAGCACATCTCTTTCGTGATAATGAGACTAAAGGCGAGTTAATACTTGATAATAATGACTTGGAACGCGAGCGAGGTATAACTATTTTGGCAAAAAACGTAAGTATCAATTATAAAGGCTATAAAATCAATATTATCGACACTCCGGGGCACGCTGATTTCGGCGGTGAAGTAGAGCGCGTGTTGAATATGGCAGATGGTGTATTGCTCTTGGTCGATGCTTTTGAGGGACCAATGCCGCAGACACGTTTTGTGCTTCAAAAAGCATTACAGATGAACCTCAAACCTATCGTGGTAATAAATAAAGTTGACAAACTCAACTGCCATCCTGATGTAGTGCAAGAGCAAGTATTTGACTTGATGTGTAATCTTGATGCAACCGAAGACCAACTCGATTTTCAAACTATCTATGGTTCTGCTAAAAATGGTTGGATGTCAACTGATTGGCAAAAACCAACTAACGATATCACACCGCTTTTAGATGCTATCATTGAGTATATACCCGAAGCCCCATATATCGAAGGTACACCGCAAATGCTGATTACAAGTCTTGACTATAGTCCATACGTGGGACGTATTGCAGTGGGACGTCTGCATCGTGGCATCTTGCGCGAAAATATGGATGTTATGCTCGTTAAACGTGACGGAGCAAAGCAAAAAGTGCGTATCAAGGAGTTGGATACTTTTACAGGTCTCGGTCGCGAAAAAACACAAGAAGTACATTCCGGTGATATATGTGCTTTGATTGGAATTGATGGTTTTGAGATTGGCGATAGTATATGCGATATTCAAAGTCCTGAACCTCTGACTCCTATTGCCGTTGACGAACCTACCATGTCGATGATTTTCACTATCAATGACTCGCCTTTCTTTGGTCAAGAAGGTAAATTTGTTACATCTCGACATATACATGAGCGATTGATGCGCGAGTTAGACAAAAATCTTGCCCTTCGTGTTGAGAAATCGCAAGACCAAGATGTATGGCGCGTCTTTGGACGTGGCGTATTGCACTTGTCAGTTCTTATTGAAACGATGCGTCGCGAAGGTTATGAACTGCAAGTAGGGCAACCGCAGGTAATTATTAAAGAGATTGATGGTGTCAAATGTGAACCTATTGAACAACTGACCGTCAATACACCGGAGGAATGTTCTGGCAAAATCATAGAAGCCGTAACTCGCCGAAAAGGTGAAATGGTGTCGATGAGTACGGTGAGTGACCGCATACAACTTGAGTTTAAAATACCAAGTCGTGGTATAATAGGTCTGCGTACCTACGTGCTGAATATATCAGCAGGTGAGGCTATTATGACGCACCGTTTTGTTGATTTCGAGCCTTATAAGGGCGAAATCGAACGTCGAACTAATGGTTCGCTTGTTGCTATGGAAACAGGTACTGCCTATGCTTATGCACTTGATAAATTGCAAGACCGTGGTCGTTTCTTTATTGATCCGCAAGAAGAAGTCTATGCCGGACAAGTTGTTGGCGAGAATGCAAAAGAAGGCGATATAGTAATCAATGTCACAAAATCAAAGAAACTCACTAATATGCGTTCGAAGTCAGCCGACGACAAGGCTGTATTGCCACCACCGGTTAAATTCTCTTTGGAGGAAGCCTTGGAATATATCAAGGAAGACGAATATGTAGAAGTAACGCCTACGCACATGCGTATGCGCAAGATCATACTCGACGAAACGGAACGCAAACGTGCTAACCGCTAAATTGATTATAGAGGTAAGGTTTTTATAATGAGCTGTTTAAATCTAACAATCAGTATAAATCCGTGGAACACCCATTGAAGTTATTATTTCCCACAGATTAAACGGATTCCAACGGATTAAACAGTTCCTTATAGAGCAAGAGGAAAGATGGTTTAGTATTAAGTGAACCGTTTAAATCAATAACAATCAGTATAAATCCGTGGGATACCAATTGAAGTTATTATTTCCCACAGATTAAACGGATTCCAACGGATTAAACAGTTCCTTATAGAGCAAGAGGAAAGATGGTTTAGTATTAAGTGAACCGTTTAAATCAGTACCAATCGGTATAAATCCGTGGAACACAACTTGAAAAAGGGATACTAAATTAGGTAAATAAGATGGAACGCAAAAGCAAATTTCAACCAAATGAAATAACAGGGAAAGTGGTTTCTGCGATATATAAAGTTTACAATTAGGTCCCGGTTTGTTAGAATCAGTTTATGAAGAGGCTTTATGTTATGAGATGATAAAAAATGAACTATATGTCGAACGGCAAAAAGAAGTATCTCTCAGGTATGATGATGTAGAACTAAAGAATAAGTTAAGATTAGACATTTGTGTGGAACATGAGGTGATAGTATAAGTCAAATCAGTTGAGCAGTTGGCAAATATTCATTTTTTACAGATTGACACCTATATGAGATTATCAGAAATCAAGTTGGGTATTTTGGTTAATTTTAATACTGCTGATATAAAATCATCTATTCATCGTAGGATAAACACCTATCTGCCGGAATATAAAATAGAAATAACTAAATAAATTAAAAGATATGCAAATTACAAGAACCGACATTGATCAACTCAATGCAACTCTCAACTTACATGTTGAGCCAAGTGATTACGAAGGCGAAGTAGATAAACAAATTATCGATATTCGCAAAAGGGCTAACATACCAGGATTTCGTAAAGGTCTGGTTCCAAAGGGACTAATTAGAAAAATGTATATTGAGGCAGTAATGGCTGACGTAATCAATAAGGTGTTGTCAGACCAACTCTTTGGCTATATTCGTGAGAATAAACTCAATATCCTTGGCGACCCGCTACCTAATACCGAAGACGACAAACCTATCGACTTCAAAAACGATACGGAATTTGACTTTAAATTCGACATTGCTCTCGCACCAGAATTTGATGTCTTGCCGACAGCAAAAGACAAAGTGGTAAACTATCAAATTGAAGTAACTGACGAAATGGTACAAAAGCAGATTGATGCATACGCTCAACGTTATGGCAAATATTCAGAGGGAGAAGCCGTTGAGGCAGAAGATGTACTGCATGGCGAACTGACCGAGAATACCGAAAATGGTGTTCATCTTGATGATGCAATTATATCACCGTCATATCTCAAAGACGAAGAACAAAAGCAACTCTTCTTTGGCAAAAAAGTAGGTGATGAGATAGTATTCAATCCTAAAAAAGCCACCGAAAGTGTTGCTGAAGTTGAGAGCATGCTCAAAATATCGCACGAGCAGGCCGAGCAATTTGAGGCTGATGTAACTTTCAAACTGACCTCTATTTCACGCTATACACCGGCAACTATTGACCAAGAATTGTTCAATAAAGTCTATGGCGAAGGTGCTGTAGCAACCGAAGACGAATTCCGTGCCCGCGTTCGTGCTGACATTGAGAAAAATATGGAGCAAGAAGCCAATTATCGTTTCGGCATTGACGCCCGTGCTATGGTTTTGGAAAAAATGAAAGACCTCCAATTCCCTACTGACTTCCTTAAACGTTGGCTCTTGGCTACTCGTAAAGACGACAATCTGACCGAAGAGAAAATCGATGCCGATATGCCACAGATGATTGAAGACCTGAAATGGCAGTTGGCAAAGAACCAAATATCGGAAGCCAACAATATCGAAATTAAGGAAGAAGATATGAAAGCCCAGGCTCGCGAAATAGCTCGCATGCAATTTATGCAATATGGACTGAGCAATATCGAAGATTCTATATTAGACAATTATGCCAACGAGATGCTCAAACGTGAAGACCAAGCACGTAATTTAGCAGCAAGAGTTGAAGAGCAAAAAGTATTGGATGTGATTAAGGCAGCAGTCAAACTGCAAAACAAAAAAATATCGCTTGATAAGTTCAACAAACTCTTTGAAGCAGAACAACAATAACCATGTATCAGCCGCGTTAGCGGCTGATACTTAAATTTAAATAACACTATGCAAAACGATTTTCTACAATTTGTCAAGAGTCAAGGCTTGAACACCATGCATGTTGAGAGTGTGATGCGCAATGCTCAAATGCGAGGTGATTATGGTTATATCAATCCGTCTATCCTTGAGGAACGTCAACTCAATGTGACGCAAATGGATGTGTTTTCACGATTGATGATGGACCGTATTATCTTTCTCGGAACTGAAATCAACGACTATACGGCCAATGTAGTGCAAGCACAATTGCTTTATCTTGACTCAGCCGACGACAAGGACATATCAATCTATATCAATAGCCCGGGTGGTTCGGTTTATGCCGGTTTAGGTATCTATGATACGATGCAATTCGTTCGTAGTAAAGTTGCAACAATCTGTACCGGTTTGGCAGCCTCAATGGGTGCAGTGCTACTTGTTGCAGGTGAGAAAGGTCAGCGTGCCGCATTGCCGCACAGCCGCATTATGATTCACCAACCTATGGGTGGTGCACAAGGACAAGCAAGCGACATTGAAATCACTGCTCGAGAAATTCTCAAACTCAAGCAAGAACTCTATCAAATCATTGCTAATCATTCTGGTAATACGTTGGAACGTATTCAGCAAGATTCTGACCGTGATTATTGGATGACGGCTCAAGAAGCCGCTGAGTATGGCATGATTGATAAGGTATATACTAAAAAATAAAGCCGCATACAATACATCATGGCAAAAAAGAACGTAAAAAAATGTTCCTTTTGTGGACTCTCTGAAAAAGAAGTGGGTGTCATGTTTGAAGGTCTTGACGGTTCATATATATGCACTCAATGCGTACAGCGTGGTAACCAAATAATATTAGAGGCTGAAAAAGAATATAAAAATCAAATCACCATTAAGGATCAGAAACGCGATATTCCGAAACCTTCTGATATAAAGGCTTTTCTCGACCAATATGTTATTGGGCAAGACGAAGCCAAAAAAGTTCTGTCCGTTGCTGTCTATAACCACTATAAACGTCTTGCTTACAATGGTGACATTACTGACGTAGAAATCGAGAAGTCAAATATACTTTTAGTTGGACCTACAGGAACTGGCAAAACACTATTGGCAAGAAGTATAGCAAAAATGCTTTCTGTGCCATTTACTATTGTTGATGCCACAGTGTTGACTGAAGCCGGTTATGTGGGCGAAGATGTTGAGTCTATACTCTCGCGACTTCTGCAAGAATGTGATTATGACGTGGCGCAAGCAGAGCGGGGTATAGTCTTTATTGACGAAATCGACAAGATTGCCCGTAAGTCCGATAATCCGTCTATTACTCGCGATGTTTCAGGTGAAGGCGTTCAGCAAGCATTGCTCAAATTACTTGAAGGCACAAATGTTAATGTACCTCCCTATGGTGGTCGTAAACATCCTGAGCAACGAATGATAACAGTCAATACGCAGAACATACTCTTTATCTGCGGTGGAGCATTCAATGGTATAGAAAAACGTATTGCTCAACGACTTAACACCCATGTGGTTGGCTATAATACTGCCGATAAAGTGAAAAATATCGACAGAAATAATTTTCTGCAATACATAGCACCTCAAGATGTTAAATCATTCGGACTTATTCCTGAAATAGTAGGTCGATTGCCTGTTTTGTGCCATTTAGACCCACTTGACCGCACAGCATTATTACGTATCTTGACAGAACCTAAGAACGCACTTGTCAAACAGTATGTCAGACTATTGGAATTGGATGGCATTAAGTTGACTTTCGAGGATGGTGTGTTTGATTATATTGTTGATAAAGCCATACAATCAGGTCTTGGTGCTCGTGGATTACGCTCCCTGACTGAAACTCTCATGACCGACGTGATGTATAATGCTCCGTCACAAACTGTAAAACAATATGTTGTAACGCTTGACTATACCAAAAGCCAATTAGAGCAGATGGCGTTAGTATAAAAACATAATTCGGTTGTCAGCACAAAACGAACATAAGACCGTCAAAGAATGGTCAGCGCACAATCAACCGCGCGAACGACTTGAGCAACTCGGTGCATCTGCATTGACAGATGCCGAGTTGCTCGCTATTTTGGTCAGAACCGGCACGCCAAAAATGAATGTCATCGACTGCTGTAGTGCACTACTCGCCGACAACAATAACAATCTCAATACCATATCACGACTCTCTGTACAGCAACTATCTAAATATGAGGGCATAGGTAAAGTTAAGGCTATCACGCTGCTTGCCGCAATCGAATTAGGCAAACGCCGCTCGTTGCAACAGTGGGATAAGCCGCAAGCCATCAATACCTCAACAGATGCTTTTGATATCTTGCAACCACTCTTATGTGATTTAAACCATGAAGAAATATGGGTTCTGTTGCTTAATAACCGACACCATGTAATCGACCGCAGAAAAGTAAGTCAAGGCGGACTCACTGCCACAATCGCTGATATTCGTATCATAATGCGATATGCTCTTGAAGCGCAAGCCACATCCATTATTCTTGCACATAACCACCCTTCAGGAGCAGCATACCCATCAAAAGAAGACGACCATCTGACACAAAAAGTTCAAACAGCATGTCAGACACTCGATATTAAACTCATCGACCATATAATAGTAGCCCATAACCTCAAGTACTCCTATGCTGACAACGGCAAATTATAGGTCTTAGTCGGCTACTCATACTGATAAGTGTCAGTACATATTGTTTACATAGAAAAACATATTAAAATCATTCAATTGTTGATAATTTATCATCATTTCTAACAAAATTTACACAAAAAAGTCGCATTTTTATAGTAACTTTGTGCGTCTAATTTATTGCAAAAACCATATTTTTTATAAACTTCAATCAAACATGAAACAACATTTTATTTTGCTCCGCATGACACTTGCTGTCGGGCTGTTGACAATATGTTTTGCAGCCAATGCTCGTATCGTATCCGGAGTTGTAACCGACCAAACGGGAGAAACTATTATCTCCGCGTCAGTTATCGTGAAAGGCACGACAATCGGTACTGTTACCGATTTCGATGGTAATTATTCTCTCGATGTGCCTGACGATGCTAAAGTCCTCGTGTTCTCATACGTTGGACTCGAAACACAAGAAGTTCCTATCACCGGCAGTACAATCAATGTTGTGCTCAAAGACAACACTGAGGTACTCGAAGAAATTGTAGTAACAGGTTATGGTACAACCAAAAAACGCGACCTCGTAACTTCAGTTGCATCAGTCAGTGCCGAACAACTCAAAGACATTCCTGTAACCACAGCCGCCGAGGCTATGCAAGGTAAGATGGCAGGTGTGCAAGTAACCACAACTGAAGGCTCACCTGATGCAGACGTTAAGATTCGTGTACGTGGTGGTACGTCACTTACACAATCTAACGACCCATTGTATATCGTTGATGGTTTCCCTGTATCAAGCATTTCGGATATTGCACCATCAGACATCGCTTCGATGGACGTATTGAAAGACGCTGCCGCAACAGCTATCTATGGTGCACAAGGTGCTAACGGCGTTATCATCATCACAACAAAAGACTCTGACAGTGATGAGGATAAAATGACTTTCCATGTTGACTATAGCGGATATATCGGTTGGAAAAAATTAGCTAAGAAATATGACGTTATGGACGTTTGGGATTTCACCCTTATGCAATATGAATGGGCATACCTGAAAGACAAAACAAAACTGAGAAGCAACTTTAATGCATATTTCGACAAACTATATAACAACACCAAATATAAAGCAGAAGCTGAGATTGAGACAACTCCTATTTCTGACATTTTGGACGAATACGCAAACAACGAGCTCCATCCGTTTACCGATTGGCAAGAAGAGACTTTCGGACGTTGGGGCTTCAACTCGAACCAGAGTGTAAGTGTCAGCGGCGGTAACAAAAATGCCAATTTCACATTGAGCTACAACCGTATTGACGACAAAGCTATCATGCAGCAATCCAACTACGCTCGTAATAACTTATCATTGAAAGCAAAATTCAAACCTTTCAAAGATTTTACTCTCGGATTTACAGCTCGTTATACCAACACACAGGTTCTTGGTGCAGGTTCAAACGCGATTAAAGACAATAACGGTACTGCATCAGAAAGCCGTCTGCGCAACTGCGTGGTATTTACACCGACAGAACTCTTGTCGAAATCAGCTGCCGACGATGAAGCCGACGAAACAATAGGTAACTTGTATGACCCAATCACATCTATTCGTGATAACTATAAATTCAAAACCGACAATAAGTGGACTCTTAACGGTTATGCATCTTATAAGTTTGCAAAACACTTTACCGCAAAGGTTGAATTAGGTTATGACTCACGTGATATAAATACAAATCGTTATTACGGAACAACAACCTATCGCGCACGTTCAGAAAAACGTCCCGGCGTAGATGCAGGCTTGGCACAGACCTCAATCATTGGTGAAAAAGAGAGCCGCCTGCGTAATGCCAACTCCTTGGAGTGGAAACAGAAATTCGGTTCACACCAAGCTTCAGTTTTGGTTGGTGAAGAGACTATCATCCACAAGAGAGAGACTAAGACCTTGGAAGGTTTCGGATATAAAGGTACTTATGACATCCTTAATGGTGAGATATTCAACTATATAGGTCAAGCAGCTTATTCAGAAATGAAGAACTATATCGACCCGAAGGATAACCAATTGTCATTCTTTGCTCGCGCTAATTACGACTATGCAGGTCGCTACTATCTGACAGCCACATTCCGTGCTGACGCTTCAACACGTTTTGAGAAAGAAAACCAATGGGGCTTCTTCCCATCAGTGGCAGCAGCATGGCGTATGTCTGATGAGGAATGGATGTCAGGTGCATCAAATTGGTTGAGCAACTTGAAATGGCGCTTGAGCTACGGTATGGCAGGTAATAATAATGTGGACCTCGGTTATCTGCACCAAGACTTCTTGTCACAACAGACAACATATATTGACTTAGGTTCAGGTTCAAGCAACATATTGGTTGTAGGTGGTTCAGACAAGATTGCTCCTAACCCGCACCTCAAATGGGAGACAACAATCACACGTGACCTCGGTATCGACTATGGTTTCTTCAACGAGCGTTTGACCGGTGCTATTGACCTCTATTGGAATAACACCAAAGACCTTATCATTCGTCAGACCCTGCCTGCACGCTACAATGCTCAATACCAAAATATCGGCTCGACACAAAACATGGGTGTTGAATTCTCAGTTAACGGTGTCGTATTAGACAAGAAATCAAAAGACCTGAGCTATAACTTGACTCTGAATGCTAATATCTCATACAACAAGACCAAAGTTATTGACCTTGGTAATATGACTCAATTGGCAGCACAGACCAACTGCTTCGGTTCTTCAGAATATATGACCTTGGCTGAGTTCCTCGTAGAAGTAGGTCAACCTGTAGGTAATGTTTTGGGTTACCAAACAGATGGTTATTATACAGCTGCTGATTTCGTTTCATACGTTCCGGGCACTACAACCGATACTTGGGGATTAGCTGACGGCGTAGTAAGATACGATGACGGTTTCTTGACCAACAATGTCATGCCTGGTAGCATCAAATTCAAAGACCAAAACGGTGACGGTAAAATCAACGAAGACGATAAAGTAATCTTAGGCAACACAGTACCAAACCTTACAGGCGGTTTCGGACTTACAGCCAATGTAGGTGGCGACAAATGGGGTCGCTTCGACCTGACAGCCAACTTCACGTTCTCTATCGGCAACAAGATACTGAATCTTAACAAGATGGAGTACACCACCGTAACCGAAAAATCGAAATTGCGTAACTTGATTAATGACGTCAGCTACCAAAATCGTTATTCACTGTTTGATAAATCAGGTGCATATATGCCTACAGCATTAGCAGGCGGTAATGCATTCGTTTTCGGCGACGACTATCAAGCATTTGCAGCACAATTGGATGCATATAACGCAAACAAGGGCGCCAACCATGCATCACCAACAATGTCTCACTATGTAGTTACAGACCAAGCATTGGAAGATGGCTCATTCCTGCGTCTGCAAAACCTCACTATCGGTTACAGCTTGCCAAAGAACCTTTTGGAGAAGACCAAAGTGATCAATAATATCCGTGTATTCGCACAAGGCACCAACCTCTTCTGCGCAACTAAATATACGGGTATAGATCCAGAAGTAGATACACGTTCAAGCAAGAACCCTCTGACTCCGGGTGTTGACTTCTCAGCTTATCCAAAGAGCCGCGGTTTCAATCTCGGTATGAACATACAATTTTAATTGATTAAAATTTTTCGGATATGAAAAAAGTACATTATATTTTATTATGCGCCGTAGCATTAGTGGTGGCTTCTTGCGAGAAAGACTTTTTTGAGACCACTTCACCCTCGGCAATGGACGTATCTGTATTCAAATCAGCAGATATGACACAACAAGCTATTGGAGCGATATACAACACATTCGGCGAGGACAAATCATTCCGTAATCGTCTGTGCGGCGGCTATGTCGCTATGAACACCGATATTGAGTTCTGCAATAAAGGTAGCGGACAAGCTAAGGAATCATCAGTATATATCATGAGTAAAGGTACAGGCGACTTGTCAACCTCTAACGGTAAGGACCCATGGGCATACTTGAACTCGGCTATTGAGCGTTCCAACGTGGTTGTTGACGGCATACGTCAATATTCCGACACTACCGATGCTGCTTTCAGATATCTGCTTGGTGAGGCACTCACACTGCGTGCATTCTGCTATCTTGAGATGGTAAAGCTTTGGGGCGATGTTCCTGCTTGCTTTACATCATTTGATGGTAAAAATATCAACGACCTCTACGTTAAGAAGACCGACCGTAACGTCATCTACGAGCAATTGCGTATTGACTTGAAAGAAGCATCACGTCTGATGCCGTGGTCAAGCCAATGCCCCGGAACAGCCCGAAACTTCACAGGCCGTCCGTCGAAAGCTTTAGCTTTGGGTCTGTTAGCACGTATGGACTTGATGTATGCCGGTAAGGCTCTGCGCCCGAACCAATTTGTTGAAGGCGGAACAACAGACTGCTCGGTAAGATACAATGTTGACGACCAAGAGAAACGTAGAGAACTCTATCAAGAAGCTGTTTGGGCATGCGCTCAGATAATCAAAGAAGAAGACTATAAATTACAAGATAGTTTTGCAGAAGTATTCAAAGACCTCTGCTCTGACGTTACCGACTACTCACAATCAGAATATATTTGGGCAATACCATTTGCAAATGGCGTTCGCGGTCAGGTATTGGCTCTGTGCGGTGCTAAGTTCTCAACCAACTGCCCGGGCGTTCTGAAAAACACTATCTCTTATGGTAGCGGCGACCAGAACAACACCAAGACTCAGAGTATGATTCAGGTAGTGCCTACTTTCTTCTATGACTTTGAGGATGGTGATGCACGTCGCGATATTACGGTATGCCCATATCAATGGGAGTATGACAATGGTAGCGGCGTTAGTAGCGATGCTTCCGTATTCCCTGCTGACGTACCTGCTGACAAGAAATTATATCAGAAGATTTCTGATGTATCATCTCTCTATTTAGGCAAATACCGTGTTGAGTGGATGACTCGTTCTTATGACAGCAACGAAGATGCTATTGACATGCCTGTTATGCGCTATGCTGACGTTAAGTTGATGTTTGCTGAGGCTGCAATAGGTTCTGTTGAAGGTATAGCTCCAAGCAATCTGTATGGTCTGAATGCTCAAGAGCAATTTGATGATATCCGTGTACGTGCCGGCTTGGCAAGTAAACCTGCAACAATTGATAATATCATCAAAGAGCGCGCATTTGAGTTCTGCGGTGAAAATATTCGTAAGTACGACTTGATGCGTTGGGGTATGTTGGGTTCGCAGCTCAAACTGACTATGGATCGTCTTGCAGACCTTGATGCAGGTGTCGGTGAGTTTGCCGGTCGTTTGGATAGTATTTTCTTCACATACAAACAAGACGACTCATTTGCACAGGCAGGTCACTCATACGTATTGGATAAGGTTTATGGTTTGCGTATCGGTGATACAGCTCCTGCTGAATACGACAAATCACAAGGTTGGGTGAAGAAAGCATTCTACACCAAGGACGATAATCACCACTTGGATCCAAGTGCATATTATCTATATAAAGAAGGTGTAGATGTTGACATGCGCCACTACTGGCCGATATTTGAAGTAAATATCAATGCTTCAAACGGTACTCTTTGGAACGACTACGGCTATTAATTTATCAACACAGCATATTCTGAATAGTCAGCTGATTATTCAGAATATGCTTTTATTATACTCTGTTATGACTCGTTTTGTCCATCTATGTCTGCCTTTGTTGGCATTGCTTTTTTTATCATGTCAAGGCAATACTCCCGATGACAACACTCCGTCTAAGGTGCCTGCATTCCCGGGTGCTGAAGGTGGCGGTATGTACGCGACAGGAGGCCGTGGAGCAATGGTCTATCACGTTACTAATCTTGAAGACAATGCCACCACTCCGGGATGCCTGCGCTACGTGTTAGGAGTGCCGGGAGCAAAGACTGTAGTGTTTGATGTTGCAGGTGTTATCCACCTCAAGCGCGAGCTTGACATTACTGAAGGTTCGATTACTATTGCCGGACAGACAGCACCGGGTGATGGTATATGTATAGCTGGCGCACCGGTTGTGATTAAATCATCAAACGTGATAATTCGCTTTTTGCGATTTCGAATGGGTGATGGGCTGAAGCTTGAAGGCGACGCACTCACGTGCATCAGACGTAATAATGTCATTATTGACCACTGCTCATTCTCATGGTCAACCGACGAATGTGTATCGTGCTACGGCAATAATAATTTTACATTACAATATTGTTTTATCACCGAGTCGTTGCGCAATTCAGTGCACTTGAAAGGCGGTCACGGCTATGCAGGTATATGGGGCGGTACAAATGCCTCTTTCCATCATAATCTGATTGCTCATCATGACAGCCGTAACCCGCGTTTCGACCATGACTATGTAGAGGATGTACATCGTGGACCTATTGATTTTGTGAATAATGTGATTTATAACTGGGGCGGCAATTCGGCATATGGTGGCGAATCGGTTGATGCTCAACGAACTATCAATTTTGTTGGCAATTATTACAAACCAGGTCCTGCCACTAACAGCAAAGTACGCACTCGTCTTGTCAACCCATGGACGTCATGCACCAATTGCAGTAACAAAGCCAGCGGTACTGTTATGCCCCCGAAAATTTATCTTGTGGATAATGTGATGTATGGTTCTGACGAGGTGACAGCCGACAACTGGAAAGGTTCGACAGAAAGTAGTAAGTCGGTATCAATCGAACACTTTGCAATGAATTACGGTGTGAATACACAATCGGCAAATGAGGCATACGAGACAGTGCTGCAACATGCGGGAGCATCAATAGTGCGTGATGCCATTGATACACGTATCGTCAATGAAGTTAGAGAGGGTAAATATACATACAAAGGCAGCAATGGCAGTACCAACGGACTTATAGATTCACAGTCAGACGTAGGAGGATGGCCGACGTATTCAGGCACACCGGCAACTGATACAGATAAAGACGGTATGCCTGACGAATGGGAGAGCCAAAACGGACTCAATCCTAATTCATACAATGATGGTGCTCTCTATACTTTGGACAATAATTACACAAATCTTGAAGTTTACATAAATAGTTTGGCAGAAAATGTATGGTAAATAAAAAAATTACACATTTTTTAGCAAAATCTTTACCATATATTGCAAAAAAATATGTAACTTTGCGAGCGAAATAATAGATGGAATATCTTTTATAAAACTAAATATTTTTATTAACAATTTAAAAACTCAACAAACATGAAAAAATTTTTACTTTTTGGAGCAGCCCTTTTTGCTGCTGTAACTATCAATGCAGAAACTACTGCTGAGTTCACTTCTATTGCTTCAGAAGCGGATTATGTTATCACCAATGCTACAAAAAACGAATCTGAATCAACTGACAAAAAATTCGTTTATGACATCAAAGGTGGTGACGTTCTTGATTGCTATATGAAATCTGCTCCTTCTGTTCATTTCCAGATTACCAATGGTAGCGACAAGGCTAAAGCTTTCGTTGTAAACGTAGGTAGTGGTTTTGAATTTGGAGGAAAAAACGGTGTTATGGTTTTCTCAAACCTCGAAATTGGTAAGGCATATTCTGTAGAAGCCGCTGCGAAAGGTGAAACCGACGGCAAATTAGGTGTTATTGATACAGACGGCAAAACATTCATTGGTGACCCTATTGTTTTGCCAGCAAAAAACAAAGATGCAGCCGGTACCGGTGACTATGACGAGCAAGGTTATGTGTGGAAAACTTTTACATTTCTAGCAACTGCAGCTGAAATGAAATTGAAAGAAACAGACGGAGGTATTCGCGTAAGAGTTGCAGTTTGTGGTGACGCTTCAACTGCTCTCGTTAATGTTGAAGCAGACGCACAAAAAGCAGTTAAATTCATGCGCGATGGTCAACTCTATATCCAACGCGGTAACAAAGTTTACAACGCTCTTGGTGCAGTAGTTGAAGTAGCTGAATAATTTAAGCACGTATTGACCAATATTGGTCAATGTCAAATATCGGTCAATATCAATAAAACAACGAGTCGCATTGCGGCTCGTTTGTTTTATTATTTAAGTTTCGCACATGGTAAATACAACAGGTATATAGATTATCAGTTCTTTAATGCTTATCGCGTTAGCGATTTAACGTTAATAGATATATGCCATTTTTCTCTATTTTTTCTGTTTGATTTTTTCGTCGTATCGAACACACGAAAAAATCAGATCAATAAGGAAAAAAAATAAACATTCGATTTCTATTAACATTAAACGGCTAACGTCGTATGCGCCGATAATACTTCACATATAAACACATGCGAAACTTGAATTTTTTTTATTTCTGTAGGCAGGAAGGCTAAAATGATCAAGAATAGCATCTATTTTCCTCTTATACATAAATATCATATATTTAGATAGTTAACACTTTTTCGGGCGAATTCCTGTTGCAAAGGTACAATATTATTTGAAATCGGCAAAACAAAAATGCCAAAATCTTGTGCATTGATAGTTAATAGCTGAAATTTCCGCAATAGCGCATATTCGTAGTTATCCGTACATTAAAAATTCGTCAAATTCGTGTTATTCGTACAGTTCCAAAACTTCCGTATATTCCGTGTTATCCGTACATTAAAAATTCGTCAAATTCGTGTTATTCGTACAGTTCAAATTTATAGTCGGTGAATAAAATTCATGTCCAGATATTCGGACTCGATGTGTTCGACAGCCTTTAAGTCGTTTTCGGATAATTCCAGATATCCGCAGCAAATGTCATTTTGTACGTACAATGCTAATTTGTCTATCTGGTCAATACCCTTGTCAATCAGCAGTGGTCGTAGGTTAGTTACCCTTTGTCGTACCGACTGTACACCATGCTTTGCCATCTTTTCAACCGATGGTGTAATAGCCTGCTGGAGCATTTCGTAATTTACGTCGTACATCAGTGTTCCATGTACAATAACGCTGTCAGAGGCGTAACATGCATTGCCCGACACCTTATGTCCGTTCACGATAATATCATTATGTTCAGTTTTTACAGTCTGAAGTCCTAAACTCTGTAACGCACAGGCTATCTTGTCTAAAAACTGTCCGAACACTTGTCTCGGATGTTCTGACTTGACAATGTACGACATCATCAGATTGCCGCAGTCGGCATATACGCATCCGCCACCGCTCTTGCGGCGATATACCTCTATGCCGTTTGATTCACAAAATGGTAGATTAACCTCTTGTGCCATGACTTGGTGTCTGCCTATTATGACTGTCGGACTGACCACCCATGTAAAGAAAACACCCTCGTCAGAAGTCGCAAGATGCCGTGCAACATACTCTTCTAATGCCAAATACCAGACTAATCGCTTATTTTTCGGGACAGATATATTTCGCATATTTCACCTAAAAATAGAATTTCATTGATTTCCCACGGATTAAACGGATTTCCACGGATTTTTATTGTCCTATTTTGTCTATATTGTTGATATTGTTTATATTGTCTTCTATTATTTTCTTAAAATTGTAAATTATCTTCTTTTCATCATGCAAAGATATATCAATTCTCCGAAAACTACAAATTTTAGCACGGCAACCGCATCAAATTAATTTTGTTTTATAAGTGATTTTATTGCGAATGACGGCAAATTATATTATCAAATATTAGTCGCACTAAACAATAAAAATAATATCATATTTTATTGATATATA
>Ga0326513_10001250_pt1 | contig 20533 bp, 20 predicted proteins | sample 2_2465_0518_D_FD_203654 | JGI IMG/M metagenome (GOLD analysis project Ga0326513, IMG submission 203654) | Bovine rumen microbial communities from UC Davis, California, United States - 2_2465_0518 | ecosystem: Host-associated > Mammals > Digestive system > Stomach > Rumen | place: USA... | reverse complement strand
TTTCTCATAACAGGCTTTTGTGGCGGTTTCACCACATTCTCCACATTCATGAACGAAAGTCTGTTCATGCTTCGCGGAGGACAATTAATCACAGCCCTTGCCTATATGGCTCTAAGTCTTGTACTTGGACTCGCCTGTGCGTGGTTAGGGTACAACATCGTGAGATGACCAACAGTTAATCCCATGTAAGTCTTATTTTTCGCCCATTCTACGGAACGGATTTACAACGGATTTACAACGGACTTGGAACGGAGGTAAAACGAAGGATGCAATATGGTCTTTTTTGATTAGTGTAATACTCTTGAAATGAAAAATCAAAAAGTTTTTCATGGGGGTATTACACCTTTTGTCGTTTTATGCAATGCTTTTATTGATTATCAGCGTGTTAGATGCGGTGTAATACCCTTGAAAGTATTACACCATTTCGAACGATTTGGTGTAATGCTGGTGTAATACTTTCGGGGGTATTACACCAAAGTAAACGAATTGACATACAATTATTTAGCGTGCTCATAACATCAAAGGTGTAATACTCGGCGTTGAAAACTTTTTGCAAAAAGTATTACACCGACTATTACACCGAGTTCAACTAATTTGTTGTTATTCCGCATTAATTCCCTTATAACTCCTAACCAAACTCGATGAAAGTCCTATTATGAAGGGGACTTAAAGCGGACCTGCATCGAGTTTGGTTAAGAGCTATATAAGAGTAACAAAAGAGTTACATAAGAGTTTCGTAGGAGTATAGGTTCATTTTTAATGTTATTTTAGAAATCTTTTAGGCATTTTCTCTTTGTTTTCCAGATATTTTTTATTATCTTTGCATCGTTTTTTGAAAAGTAACAATAACAATATAACTTAAACAAAAAGGAAAATCGAATGAGTTTGAAAATTGTTGTACTTGCAAAGCAGGTACCTGACACTCACAACGTAGGACCGGATGCGATGACTCCAGAAGGAACCATCAACCGTTCTGCCTTGCCAGCTGTCTTCAACCCAGAGGACCTCAACGCTCTTGAGCAGGCTCTCCGCCTCAAGGAGCAGTTCCCTGGTTCTACTATCTCTGTCGTAACAATGGGACTTCCTAAGTCTGCTGAAGTTATCCGCGAGGCTCTCTATCGTGGCGCAGACAAGGGCTATGTAGTAACTGACCGTCCTCTCGGTGGTGCTGATACACTTGCTACATCATACACCCTCGCACAGGCAATCAAGAAGATCGGTGAGTTTGACATCATCCTTGGTGGCCGTCAGGCTATTGACGGTGATACCGCTCAGGTAGGTCCGCAGATTGCAGAGAAGCTTGGTCTTACTCAGGTTACATACGCAGAGGAAATAATTTCTCTCGACGAGGCTGCAAAGAAGATTGTCATCAAGCGTCATATCGACGGTGGTGTTGAGACCGTAGAGGCTCCACTTCCACTCGTAGTAACCGTAAATGGTAGTGCTGCTCCTTGCCGTCCTCGCAACGCCAAGCGCGTTATGAAGTATAAGAAGGCAACAGTTGCTGCTGAGCGTAGCGCAGAGGAACAGGAGGCATACGCAGAGCTTATCGCCCGCAAGCCTTACCTCGACATAACCCAGTGGGGTGCTGCTGATATCGACTGCGATCCAAAGCAGATTGGTAAGGCTGGTTCTCCAACCAACGTGAAGGCTGTTAAGAACATCGTGTTCAAGGCAAAGGAATCACGCACACTTACTGGTTCAGACGAGGATATCAACAACCTTATTGTTGAACTTATTAACGAGAAGATTATTGGTTAATTATGAATAACGTATTTGTATATTGCGAAATTGAAGGCACAACCGTAAAGGATGTTGCTCTTGAACTCCTTACTAAGGGTCGCAAGCTTGCCAATACTCTTGGCGTTCAGTTGGAATGTATTATTGCTGGTTCTGGCCTTAACGGCGTTGAGAATCAGGTAATTAAATATGGTGTAGATAAGGTTCACATCTTTGATGCTGAAGGACTTTTCCCTTACACTTCAAATCCTCACACAGCTCTCGTTGTTAATCTCTTCAAGGAAGAGAAGCCACAGATCTGCCTCATGGGTGCTACCGTTATCGGTCGTGACCTCGGTCCTCGTGTAAGTTCTGCTCTTTTCAGCGGTCTTACAGCCGACTGTACAGAGCTTGAGATTGGCGACTTCGACATGAAGGTGAAGAATGAGGCTGGTGAACTCGTGAACAAGCACTACGAACAGCAGCTTTATCAGATCCGTCCTGCATTCGGCGGTAATATCGTTGCTACCATCGTAAACCCAGAGCATCGTCCACAGATGGCAACTGTTCGTGAGGGTGTGATGAAGAAGGAAGTTCTTGATGAGAACTACAAGGCTGAGGTTATCCGTCACGACGTTGCAAAGTACGTGCCAGAGACCGAATATGTTGTAAAGGTTCTCGACCGTCACGTTGAGCAGGCAAAGCATAACCTAAAGGGCGCATCTATCGTTGTAGCAGGAGGTTATGGCGTTGGTTCAAAGGAAGGCTTTAATATGCTTTTCGAACTTGCAAAGGAACTTCACGCAGAAGTAGGCGCTTCTCGTGCAGCTGTTGATGCAGGCTGGATTGACCACGATCGTCAGATTGGGCAGACAGGTGTTACCGTTCGTCCGAAGGTCTATATCGCTTGCGGTATATCTGGTCAGATTCAGCATATTGCAGGTATGCAGGACGCAGGTATCATTATCTCTGTAAACAGCGATCCTGATGCACCAATCAACACAATTGCTGACTATGTAATCAATGGTACAGTGGAAGAGGTAGTTCCAAAGCTGATTAAGTATTATAAGGAGAATAATAAGTAAAATGGCAAATTTCTATACAGACAATCCAAATATCAAGTTCTACCTCTCTCATCCGCTGATTAAGCATATTGTAGAACTGAAAGAACGTAATTTCGCCGACAAGGATAAGTATGACTATGCTCCTGAGAACTTCGAGGATGCAATGGACAACTACGAGCGCGTGCTCGAACTTGCTGGTGACGTAATGGCTAACGTCGTTGCACCTAATGCAGAGGCTGTTGATGCAGAAGGTCCTCATCTTGAGAACAACCGCATGATCTACGCTTCAAAGACCTACGAGAACCTCGATGCTACAATCAAGGCTGGTCTTAACGGTGTTACAATGCCACGTCGCTACGGCGGTCTTAACTTCCCAATGTCAGTATATGGCGCTATCAACGAGATGGTTGCAACTGCTGATACTGGTTTTGAGAATATCTGGTCACTTCAGGATTGTATCGAGACTCTCTATGAGTTCGGTAATGAGGATCAGCGTCAGCGCTATGTGCCACGTGTATGCGAGGGACAGACAATGTCAATGGACCTCACAGAGCCAGACGCAGGTTCTGACCTTCAGAGTGTCATGCTTAAGGCTACATACGATGAGAAGGAAGATTGCTGGCGTCTGAATGGCTGTAAGCGCTTCATCACCAACGGTGACTCTGACATCCACCTCGTACTTGCACGTTCAGAGGAAGGCACACGCGACGGTCGTGGTCTCTCTATGTTCATCTACGACAAGAACCAGGGTGGTGTTGATGTACGTCGTCTTGAGAACAAGCTCGGTATTCACGGTTCTCCAACATGTGAACTCGTATATAAGAATGCTAAGGCAGAACTCTGCGGTGACCGTAAGCTCGGTCTTATCAAGTATGTTATGGGCTTGATGAACGGTGCTCGTCTTGGTATTGCTGGTCAGAGTACAGGTGTATCTCAGATGGCATACAATGAAGCACTTGCATACGCTAAGGAGCGTAAGCAGTTCGGTAAGGCAATCATCGAGTTCCCTGCTGTTTATGATATGCTTGCAATCATGAAAGCAAAGCTTGATGCAGGACGCTCATTGCTCTATGCTACAAGCCGTTACGTTGACGTATATAAGATCCTTGAAGACATTGAGCGCGAGCGTAAGGTTGAGGGCGGTAAGCTCACTCCTGAGGAGCGCAACGAATGCAAGACATTCTCTAAGCTTGCTGATGCCTTTACTCCTGTAGCCAAGGGTATGACTTCTGAGTATGCTAACCAGAACACATACGATGGCATTCAGGTACATGGCGGTTCTGGCTTCATGCTCGAGTATGCTTGTCAGCGTCTCTATCGTGATGCTCGTATTCTTTCAATCTATGAAGGAACAACACAGCTCCAGACTGTTGCTGCAGGCCGTTACATTACAAATGGTTTCTACGGCACAGTTATCGCTGATATGCTCCAGAGCGGTCAGGCTCCTGCAAGCATCGGTTCTGATGACTGGTGTGCTGCAGAATATCTTCCACTTAAGGAGAAGTGTGCAAAGATGGCAGAAAAGTACAACGAGGCTGTTGCTTACGTAAATGCTCAGAAGAACGATGAATTCAAGGATTTCGTTATCCGTCACCTCTATGAGATGGCTGCCGATATCATCATGTCACTCCTTCTCATCGGTGATGCAAGCAGAGCTCCAGAGCTTTTCAATGAGTCTGCTAAGGTTTACAACCGCTATGCAGCATCAGAGATTGAGCGTCATTACAGTTTCGTAATGAGTGCTTCTGCTGATGATCTGGCTGACTATCGCAAGTAAATCCAACCAATTTAAGAAATAGACAATAGTAGAGGCTCGTCATCAGTAGTGATGACGGGCTTTTACATTGTGGCTAAATAGATGTTTAGAAGATTACCCAATACCAATCTATCCGCTTTCCTATGGAGATTATGGGGTGAGTCGTATATTGCTCAGTCTATAATAAAACTTGGTATTCCTATCATCATAGGGCAGTTAGGCTCCATAGCACAGCAGTTTGCTGATACTATAATGGTAGGGCAGTATGGGACAATGGAACTTGCTGCAGCAGGTTTTGTGAACAATATCTTCAATTTCGTCATCTATTTCATGCTTGGTATCTCGTATGCCTCCACACCTGTAATAGGAGCTTTATACGGAAAGAATGACAATCGTGGGGTTGCACAGTCACTTATTGACAGCATTGTCGTAAACTTCCTGTTCAGTCTTGTTATCGTGGCTTTGCTATTGTTGCTCTACCATAACATCGGCATTCTGCAACAACCAGAAGAGATAATGCCATATGCTCTTCCGTATTTTCTCCTTATCACGGTCTCAATGCCTTTTATGGCCGTATTCAACGCGCTAAAGCAATATTCAGATGCAGTAGGAGAGACGAAAATCCCAATGTGGATAATGCTTGGTGCAAATGCATTCAATATTCTTCTCAATCTGCCATTAATCTTCGGTCTTGAATTATCAATTTTCAATTATCAAATATCAATTGAGGCATTAGGGCTCTTTGGTGCAGGTATTGCAACACTTGTCTCACGTATCCTTGCCGTTGTTGCACTTCTCATAGCTATTGCAAGGCTGAAGAAATACAAGGAAATAAAGCCTTCCGTCAATACACGCCCGGAAATAAATAGGATGAAGCATCTGTTGTTTCTAGGATTTCCTATTAGCATACAACTCGGACTGGAAGCATCTTCATTTAATATCTGTGCTATATTCATGGGATGGCTTGGCGCAATACCACTTGCTGCCCACCAGATAATGTGCACGATTTCAACGCTCTGTTTCCAGATTGTTTATGGCATAGGAGCCGCAGCAAGTGTGTTGATAAGCCAGTTCCGTGGAGTTAATGACTGGCATAATGTCCGCAGAACGGCAAATACGGCATTCTTTATAGGTATAGCGCTAATCCTTGTGATGATTGTGATGATACAGATATTCCGTTATCCGCTTGTCTCATGCTTCACAACAAGCGAGGAAGTAGTCTCTGTAGTATTATCTCTTATACCTTGCTTCTTTATATATCAGTTTGGTGATTGTATGCAGATAACCTTTGCCAATGCTTTAAGAGGCATTGCTGAAGTAAAGAAACTGATGCTCTACGCATTTATCTCGTATGTCATAGTCAGCATACCGCTCAGCTATGTTTTCGCTTTCATATTCGATTGGGGTGGAGTAGGCGTATGGATGGGAATGCCATTCGGACTCACCACTGCTGGTTTCCTTTTTTATTTCGAATTTCGTTTAAAAATCAAGAAATTGTAAATGGACAACTCTATATTATCAAAAGATAAAGACCCGATGGGTGCGGCGATTCTCGACTATCAGACTACAGGAAAGTCGGATACCCTTCGTATTCTTTCCTCCATGTTTGAGGAAGATGAAATGCCAGTCTCTCACCTTTTCCGTACCCCTCGCAATATGCCTATGCTTGAGCGTAAAGCGCTCGAACTATCTCGTGGAAAGATTCTCGATGTTGGGGCAGGAGCAGGATGTCATGCACTAGCATTACAGAAACAAAATAAGGATGTAACCGCTATTGACATTTCTCCTTTAAGCTGTGAGGCAATGCTTAAGCGCAGAATAATTAAAGTACAGTGTGTCAATATTTTCGACAGCGAACTTAAAGAAATATTTGATACTATTCTGCTGCTAATGAACGGTACTGGAATAGCAGGAAAGATAAGCAACCTTCCAAAACTTTTCAAACGACTTCAAGAACTCATAACACCAGATGGCCAGATACTCATAGACTCATCTGACTTGAAATATATCTATGAGAATGAGGATTGTTCTTTCGATATTGACCTTAACGGAAGCTATTACGGAGAGGTTGATTATCAGATGATATATAAGGATATCGAAGGAGAGCCTTTTGACTGGCTCTATGTTGATTTTCCATTACTCTCAACAATAGCCGAATCCAATGGACTTCATGCTGAGCTGATAGCTGAAGGTGAACATTATGATTATCTGGCAAGACTAACAAATTCCTAAACCAATTATCCCTTCCACCGCAAGGGGAGAAGGGATAGCTGATCACGAGAAAGATTGCAGAAAAAATTGGCTATATGGTAGGAAAGGTTGCTCTAATGTATTGTTATAGTATAGCAAACCTCAAACTTACCATACCCCTCAAGGTGTTGTATCCAGTCTTTTTCTTCAAAACTACCGTTGAAATTGGCACGGTCCGCACGTCCATACCAAGGTTCAATGCAAATAAATGGGGCATTCTTGCCTGGAGGTGACCAAAGTCCGACCAAAGGAGCATCCCATGAGAGGGTGAGATAAGGTTTCTTGTTTTGATCACAAAGCGTTACCTTATGCACCTGATCATGCTCAAGCACAAGTGCATCGTGATTGAAAGTTTCGGTATTAAGAGGCAGATATCCATCTGATACCTTCAGACTCTGTTTCTTTTCGACATCCACACATCCACCTTCGGTGATGAGAGTACGTACGATTTCCTGCGGTTTTTCAGGAAAATAGAAAAATCCCCTTTTATCGCTCTTTATAAGTTCAGCCTTCATAGCCTCTACGCCATTCTCCACCGTTTCATCGGAAAGAAAGGGCCAATAGAATGCAGGATGAGCACCGATTTGGAAATACATGTCTTTTTCCGATGGATTCTCGACTTTCCATATCACACTAATCGTTTTGTCTTCAATCCTGTATCCAATATGCAAGATAAAAGGGTAGGGGTATTTCCTTAGGGTTTCCTCCGATGAAATCAGCTCATATTCCAGATAATCAGTTTCTTCCCTCACAAGTGCAAAGTCCATATCACGTGCAAGACCATGCTGTCCCATCTGAAACGTCTCCCCATGCGATGTGTACTGACCATTCCATACACTGCCAACAATAGGGAACAAAATGGGAGAGTGGCGTTTCCAGAATTCAGGATATGCTCCCCACAAATATTCTCTTCCGTTGCACTTGATACTCGAAAGTTCAGCACCATGCTCTTCTACGGAAATCTCCAATATACTATTTGAAATTTTCTTCATCTTTTTCTAAAAACATATAAAAAGCCCGACACCGCAATATATTGCAGATGCCGGGCACGCGGTTTTATAGTTTGTTTTATGATGGTCAAATATTACAAACCAAGGTCCTTCTTGATTTCCTCTACACGGGCATCAGCCTTAGCAGTTGCAGCAACATAGTCGCCATCGAACTTGCCTGGTACTGGTACCTCGCAGTAGAACTTAATCTTAGGCTCTGTACCTGATGGTCGTACGCTCACCTTCAGACCGTCCTCTGTGAACCACTGAAGTACGTTGCTTGTTGTTGGCATCTCGAAGTCTGTCACAACACCGTTGTCTGTACGCTTCAATACCTTGTAGTCCTTGATAGTAACAACCTTGCTGCCAGCAATTGTCTGAGGTGGGTTCTGACGGAAGTTCTCCATCATAGCCTTGATTTCATCGGCACCAGACTTACCTGGCTTAACAACATTGATTGTTGTTTCCTTCTGGAAACCATACTCCTTATAAATATCGAGAAGAAGGTCAAACAATGTCTTGCCCTGATCCTTTGCCCATGCAGCAATCTCACAAATCAAGCAGATAGAAGCTGGAGCGTCCTTATCACGAACCTTGTCATATGGAAGATAGCCGAATGACTCTTCGCCACCACCGATATACTGACGCTTACCCTCGTTTACACGGATGCGGTATGCAATCCACTTGAAACCTGTGTATTCATCGAAGCACTCAACACCGTTTGCCTTTGCAATCTTAGCGATAAGCTCTGATGTCACGATTGTCTTGACCATGAAGTCAGTTGGCTTGAGCTGTCCGAGTGCCTTCTTGTTCTTGATAGTGTACCAATAGAACATACAAGCAGTCTGGTTACCGTTAAGAATCTGCCACTCGCCCTTTCCATTACGGCATACAATAGCAAGACGGTCAGCATCAGGGTCGGTAGCAACCACGAGATCAGCATTTAGCTTTGTTCCAAGCTTGATACCGAGAGTCATAGCCTCTGGGTTCTCCGGGTTTGGAGAAACTACAGTTGGGAAGTTGCCGTCAACAACCATCTGCTCAGGTACAACGTTTATATTCTGGAAGCCCCATGAGCGGAGACACAGAGGAACGAGCACACGACCTGTGCCGTGCATAGCAGAATAAACGATGTTCAGATCCTTGTTGCGGAGGATTACATCCTGATCAACCATACCTTCCTTTACAGCCTGCATATAGTCGAAGTCCATCTCACCACCGATAATCTGGAGAAGGTCTGGGTTAAGATCCCACTTCACATCCTCGATCTTCACCTTCTTCACCTCTTCAACGATAGCGGTATCGTGAGGCATGAGCACCTGCGCACCATCCTCCCAATAAGCCTTATAGCCATTGTATTCCTTAGGGTTGTGTGAAGCTGTTACGTTAACACCACACTGTGCGCCAAGCTGACGGATAGCGAATGAAATCTCTGGGGTAGGGCGGAGACTCTCGAAAAGATATGCCTTGATGCCATTGGCTGTGAAGATAGCAGCAACGGTCTCTGCATAGTCACGTCCGTTATTACGGCAGTCATGACCAACTACAGCAGCAAGATTCTTGCGTCCAGGGAATTGCTTCAGCACATAGTTTGCGAAGCCCTGTGTAGCCATTGCCACGATATATTTGTTCATACGGTTTGTACCTACTCCCATAGTACCACGGAGACCACCAGTACCAAACTCAAGATTCTGATAGAATGCATCTACGAGTTCACTGGGGTCTTCATTATCAAGGAGAGCCTGTACTTCTGCGCGTGTCTTCTCATCGAAAGAAGGGGATAACCACTCTTGTGCCTTTGCGCGGCACTGAGCTACGAGTTCTGCGTTATTTGCCATTTTCTGTTTTTTATTGTATGATTATTTAATTACAAAATTACATGACTACAAAAGTAGAAAAAAGATTTTTAAAATGAAAGAAAAGGACACTTTTTTTAATAAATATCAACGAAATTTCTAATTTATATTGGTAATACACAATTTTTTTACTATATTTGCATTTCGAAAAGTTTAGAGCTTGGTGTCTAGAGGATTATACTTCCCCCCCAACACTAATCACTAAACTCTAATCACTCAATTATAAATATGAAGACAGAGCTCATATTAATCGGTAAAACTAACGACAAGCATTTTCAGGCAGGAATAGACGACTATACATCGAGAATCGGCCATTATATGCCATTCTCGATAACTGTTATTCCCGAACTGAAGAATACGAATGCCCTTTCTGAAGCACAACAGAAGGAACGCGAGGGAGAAATGGTGCTTGCCAAGTTACAGCCTTCCGACCATGTTGTCTTACTTGACGAGCATGGTAAGGAGTTCCGTTCTGTGGAGTTCGCGAGATGGATAGAACAGAAGAATGCTTCTGTTCGCCGTCTTGTCTTCGTTATAGGCGGTCCATACGGGTTCTCCGATTCTATGTATCAGAGGGCAAACGAGAAGATAAGCCTGTCAAAAATGACTTTCTCACATCAGATGGTACGACTCGTGTTCACAGAACAGATATACAGGGCTTGCACCATTATCAAAGGTGAGCCATATCATCATGAGTAAAACGACACCACTACACCTAAACAATTAAATAATGTCTTTTTTTATAAACTCTATAAAACATCCTTCCTTTAGAGAAGGCTTGGCCTGCTTTTTCGCTTTTCTTCTTTCCTCCTCTGCTTTTGCTCAGGTAACGCCTCCAAACACAGAAACGACAAAACCTGGTGCAAGATGGTGGTGGCTGGGCTCTGCTATCGACAAGGAGAACATCTCATGGAACATGAAGCAGTATGCGGATTGTGGAATAGGCGCACTTGAGATTACGCCTATATACGGTGTGCTCAACAATGAGCAGAACAACATAGAGTTCCTGTCTCCTAAATGGATGGAAATGCTCCGTTTCGTGCAGTCAGAAGGCAAGAAATACAATATTCAAATCGATATGGCAACAGGAACAGGATGGCCGTTTGGCGGTCCTTGGGTGCCTATGGAAGAGAGTGCCTCAAAGCTCCTCGTATGCGACACAACCATACATTCTTCGCTCATAAGCCGCTATAAGCCCGAACCTCCCAAACCTCTGCCTGTACAGATTGACGACTCCACTTTCGTAGAAATCCCCGACACGCTCGATGACAAGCGCCTTATCGGCATCTATGCCTATCGTAAGTCGGGAAGCAAGGGCGACACTTTTGCACGCTTGACTATTAATAAAAAAGGACGTCTTGTTCCACTTGACAAGAAGAAAAAGATAGCAAAGGGCGATTGGCGAATCATCACCCTATGGAAGCAGATGGGAGTTATGATGGTAAAACGTGCCGCTCCTGGCGGTACTGGCTTTGTCGTTGACCATTTCAACAAACAGGCCGTACTCAACTATCTAAAGCATATCAGCGATGCCTTCGAGAAGACAAATACGCCATACCCTCATACCTTCTTCAACGACTCGTATGAAGTAAGTGAGGCTGACTATACCCCAAATCTCTTCCTAGAGTTCGAGAAACGAAGAGGGTACAAACTTGAGGATAATATAGAGAAACTTATTGACGGTGATGTAAAGGTTGTATCCGACTACCGCGAAACCCTCGGCGAGCTCATTTTCGAGAACTTCACACAAACATGGACAGAATGGGCGCATAATCATGGAGTCATAACCCGGAATCAGGCTCACGGCTCACCTGCAAACCTAATCGACTGCTATTCTGCTGTGGATATACCAGAGATTGAAGGATTCGGGATTACCGACTTCGGTATCAAAGGGTTACGTAAGGACGCTAAACACACAAGAAAAAACGATTCTGATTTCTCAATGCTCAAGTATGCTCCTTCGGCTGCACATATCAACGGAAAGAAACTCGCATCAAGCGAAACCTTCACTTGGCTTACAGAGCATTTCCGTACATCCCTTTCACAGATGAAGCCTGATCTCGATCTTATGTTCTGTGCCGGCGTAAACAATGTTTATATCCACGGAACATGCTATTCTCCTAAGGATGATTCCTGGCCTGGATGGAAGTTCTATGCGTCTGTTGACATGAGTCCGACAAACAGCATCTGGCGTGATGCCCCAGAGCTCATGAAGTACATTGAACGCTGTCAGTCATACCTACAATGGGGGAAGCCTGATAATGACTTCCTTGTTCTCCTCCCAGTAAGGGATATGTGGACGAAAGAGACTCATGACAATCGTCTCATGCAGTTCTCCATTCATAAAATGGGTGAACTGGCACCTGAGTTTGTCGAAACGGTAAACCAGATTGACAAGGCAGGCTATGACTGCGACTATATCAGCGAGAAATTACTCCTTTCTACCTCTTACAAAGAGGGAAAACTTGTTACCGCTTCGGGACAGCCATACTCAGGACTCATCATCCCAAGCGACAATACAATCATGACGGAGGATGTAAGGAATCATATCGCCCAACTTAAGGCGCAAGGGGCATGTATATTGACAGGCGTAAAACGTGAGGATATGGAAAGTTGCTGCAATCCTGAGCCTATGCGCAATCAACTCGGACTTAAGCTAATCCGCAGAAAGAACGAGGCTGGCTACCATTATTTCATAGCCAACCTAACCCCGAATGATATTAATGCAAAAGTGCATCTGACCGTAGGATTCACAGAAGCGATGTGGATTGATCCCCTCACAGGCAAACAATATACTGCAGAAATACAGGGTGGGGGAAAGGTACATATCACACTTCACTCTGGCCAATCAATGATACTCCAGACGTTCAATGAGCCGCAGGAATTATCCTTACCGTCACTAGAGTTCCATAATCTGAATGAATCTCAAACAGATACAGTAAAATTAGAAGACAACTGGAAACTGTCTTTCATCGAGGAAGCACCAAAGGTTAACGAAACATTTAATATTGGTAAACTCCGCACTTGGGAAACTCTTGACAACGAATCTGCAAAAGTCACAATGGGTACAGGTGTATATGAGATTTCTTTCGATTCACCGCTCAGAAAAGATGATGCAAGACGAGTTGATCCCTGCAAATGGGCGATAGACCTCGGAGATGTACGTGAATCCGCACGTGTCTATATAAACAATGTCTATGTAGGATGCGCTTGGTGTGTACCTTATATTCTGACTTTTGACAACTCAATCCTCAAGCAGAAAGACAACTCTCTGCGTATTGAAGTAACCAACCTTCCAGCCAACCGAATCGCGGATATGGATAAAAGAGGAGTAAAATGGAGAAAGTTTGATGATATCAACATCGTCGACATCAACTATAAACATCGCAAATACAACCGTTGGAAACCAATGCCATCCGGTCTCAACAGTCCTGTAAGAATCTATCGAATAGATTAGTGATATAAATCATAGATTCCTTACGATTCCCCATACCAAAAGCGCTATGAGGGCAAGGAAAATGATTTTGTCGCGTAAACAAAATCGGACGATACTATTGGTCTTCTGCAGGTTAGGGAAGATTGTACCGACAAGAACTACCAACCAATAAGGAGAGAACAGAAAGAAGCCTGGGTTAAGACTCCAGGCTTCTTTCATATTTCCGTGTAACAGTTCATGAATGGCTCTCTGCATTCCGCATAATGGACATTGAAGACCTGTAATTTGATATAACGGACACTTCAAAGGCCACGAAAGGCTATGTGGATTACCCAAAGCCAATATGATACATGCTACAACAAGGATGCTTATCGACAATATTACAGTCTTATTGCACTTCATCATTCTCCAAAGATTCAGGAGCTAAATTCTCTTGAACGAGTTCCTTATATACAACTCCCATGAAAACGTATGCCAATGGAGCTGTGAACAAATAACCTACACAGCAAAGCAGTAAGCCTGCAGTTACAATGAAGAAAGCTACGATGCCATATCCTAACAACTGCCAGAATCTACCTTTTGTCAGATTCATAGACTTGGAGAATGTCTCGCTTACGCTGAGCTCTGGTTCATTGGCTGCAATATATGGAACGAATGTTAATCTCACTAAAAGATATATTCCTGGCAATACACAGAGCATATATCCAAGTCCAACAGCAAGACCATACAGAAGATATTTTACAAAAAACATGCCATACACCTTTGCTGATGAATTAATCAATTCCTTAAAATCAATATCTTCTTCATCCACAATCTTCTTTACATAGCGACATAAAGCGATAGAAATATATATCGATAGGAGTACACCTATGATCAGAAGTATTATATCAACTGAAGACATAGGAGAGTTTTTCGAAAGCTCTTGTAAAGCCTCTGCAACTTGCATGTCTCCTTCTGTAATTTTCTTCAACACTTTAATCGAATTCTGGCCGTCTGATCTGCTTGTAAGCGAACTACATATTGTCGAAACTAACCCAAATAGGATTAAAAAGCCGCAATTCTTCTTACCAATTTCCCATGCGTCTTTTAAAACATTGTTTAATGTCATAGTTTTTTAAGTTTTAGGTTTATAATAATATTTATGCATTATGCAAATGCAAAAGTACAAAAAAAATGTTTTGCACCCAAATATTTGGCAGTTTTTTTTTACAGATATGACAGATGTTGATGATGTCTTTACTCGATGGTTGTTCTATATGCCTTTGATTGTTGTTCGATCATCCTTCGATTTGCCTTCGCTATTTCTTCGATTCCAGAACGAAGAACAAGCGAAGAAACAATGACGGCACTGTGGTAGATCTTCTAATTCACAATGTTGTTAGGGAACTTCGAGTTAGAGTCAATGAAGTTCCTTTATATACATATTCCTTATGTATCCACGCCTTTCAAACACCTTGAGCAGCGTAAAGTCTGCATTCTGGATAAGGTGATTGCTGACGTTGTCAGGGTGGGCAGTAGCAAGAAGGTAGTCAAGGCGGCTACTCTGAACATAGGTTTGAAGAGCCTCCACTAATTGGTTCATCAATCCGTTTCTACGAAAATCCGGAAGTACCATAGCCTCTCCAATCTCAGCCCCTTTGAAAGTAAGGTATTTGTTTGGCAGAACTTCGTAATAGTCGCGGATGTCATGAAAAAGACCAAGTGTTGCCACAAGTTTTTCGTCAATGAAAGCACCTAATACAACATCTTCACTATCATCGCGAAATGTAGCATCAGCTTCTTCCTTTGTCATTGGGATAAGAAAATCCTTATTTTCCAACGCTTCAACGACAGTATTTGTGAGTTCAAAGAAAGAATCTCTATCAGAAGGTGTCAGTTTTCTTATTTTCATTTTCATGAATAAATACAGTTATGTTATTTTACAGGCTCAATATGCAGCATTATATGTGTTCCAGAGCCAAATTCATCCCTTAGCGCACGCTCGATAGCGGTAGCGTGACGATGGGATTCCTCAAGACTAATATCGCCAGGAAGACGAAGATGCATTTCTATGGCTATGATGCTGCCAATTCTGCGGGTATGTAGATTATGTATGTCGCTGACAAGCGAATCTTGATACACGATAGCCTCAATCTTATCCTCCGTTTCCTTTGGAAGACTTTCCTCAAGAAGTTCACCAGAAGCCTGACGAAGAAGTCGGAAGGCTGTGATGAAGATAAGGACGCTCACGATGACTGCGGCGATAGGGTCGAGGACAACCCATTTATTACCTAAGAGTACCGCTCCGCCAATGCCTATAGCCGTTCCTATTGACGAGAATGCATCGCTTCTGTGATGCCAGGCATTAGCTTCAAGAGCCTGTGAATTTACTTCAAGTGCTACTTTCTTCGTAACGCGGAACACCCACTCCTTCAACAAGATACTTATAACAGCCGCGACAAAGGCAATCATACATGGAGATTCTATCTCTCCACCTTTTATCACGAAAATTATTTTCTCAATTCCATTCCAAGCAAGCATGACGGCAACTACTACAAGTGCCATACCGATAATGGACGTAGCAATGGTTTCGTACTTTCCGTGACCATAGTCATGATCTTTGTCGGCGGGCTTGCTGCTAAGCTTTACGAGTGCAATGACGACAATATCTGTGAGGAAATCACTAAGTGAATGTACAGCGTCGGCAATCATTGCGGCAGAGTTTCCGAGTATTCCAGCCACAAACTTCATCACGAGCAGTATCATGTTCACGATACTACCTGTCAATGTCACTCTGTATATTTTCTGGTCACGTGAGATCATCTGCAATTTCTATTCTTTATTTATTCACCATATCGACTATAGTTCCTGCAAGGAGAATCACGACTATGATGACGAGGATTGCAAGGAGTATGCATATCCATTTGAGCCATTTGAGCAGTCTGTCAACCTTTCCATTGGCATTAACACCAAACTGCTGAAGGCAGTTGAGAGCTGCTGATGAAGTAACGAGCATATCATCAAGCCACCCGACAAATGGGATATCGGGAATGAAATCTGCCGGGATCACATCATATATTATTGATGCTCCAAGCAATAGTAGCGATGTTATCTGCTTTCGTGTCATACTTTTACTTTATATACGATTCTGAAACTTCCTTCATTATAACTTGTACTCGTTATTTTGAAGGATTCAATCTCCTTTGTGCTCTTTACATGACTTCCGATACAGGCACAGATATCATAGTCACCTATGCGGACAATACGCAGAGTTTCACTTGCTTCTTCTGGCAGTTTGTCGAGCACAACACCTTCAGGAATGTTATCACGAGTAACAAACTCAAAGGTGACAGGTAAATCCTGTTGTATAAGCTCATTCATCCTACGTTCAATCTCTGCCACTTGTTCTGGAGTAGGGCATGAGCTGAGATTGTAGTTAATCTTCGACTTCTTACGCTCGATATGGGCATTCCGTGAACGCTCACATCCGAACATCCTTATCATCGTCTGATTGAGAAGATGCTCCGCTGTATGTGCTGGTTCGTATTCTTGTTTGTTATGCTCGTTTAAGATAGGTTCTTGTTCCATGTTTTTATTTCTTCATCGAATATAGTGGGTCTCGACAAGTGATTCTTTTATTTTAGGAGAGCCAAATGTCTCTATACCAAGGCGTAGGCTCTTGATCATGAAAGCCATATTGAGCCCTAACTGTCGCATTGTCTGCATACCTTCCTCGTCCTGAACGACCTCTCCCGGCTCTGTACCGTGGGCAATACTCCAATATTGCGATGGAACGACAGGCATATTGGTCTTGAGGAAATATTTGTTGAGCACATCCATTGTGGCTGTTGCGCCACCGCGACGGGCTATGGCAACAGAAGCTCCGACTTTCATCATCCAGTTCTTGTGAAGAGTGGAGTAGAAGAGACGGTCGAGAAGCGAGAGTAGGGTGCCTGATGCCGAAGCGAAATACCCGGGAGAACCGATAAGGAGACCGTCGGCAGCATCCATTTTCTCTGAAATCTCATTAACAATGTCGTGGAAACAACATTCGTTTGTGTCCCAGCATTTATTACACGCAATACAGCCGTGTATCTGCCGATGCCCCACGTGTATCCATTCCGTCTCAATCCCCTGTTGGTTAAGGGTACGCTCAACCTCATGTAATGCTGTGGCAGTATTGCCTTCAGCCTTAGGACTTCCATTTAGTATTATGACTTTCATATATCTTTGTTAAGGTCCAGAATAATGATTTACATGTGTATCTACAAATGGGGTAGGGGGTATTATTATAATTTATTCGCAAACTCATCAAGCTATTCAAGTACCAAATTCGTGATTGTAGAAAAACACATTGAACAAGTGAACTTGCGTAGCTTTATGAACTTTGCGAATAAACCGTACTTTATAGAATTGTTGTCTTATTAAGCAGATACGCATCGAGGATAACGGATGCAGCCATAGCCTCTACGATAGGTACAGCACGAGGCAACACACAAGGGTCATGACGCCCACGAGCCTTTAGAACTGTGGCATTACCTTCCATATCTACGGTGTCCTGTTCCATAAGGATTGTAGCCACAGGCTTGAAGGCAACTCGGAAGTAGATGTCCTCACCATTTGACAAGCCACCTTGTATGCCGCCGCTATGATTTGTCTTGGTGCAGATATTGCCGTTTGAATCTGTTGTGAACACATCATTCTGCTGAGAGCCACGCTGATTGACACCAGCAAAGCCTTCGCCATATTCAAAGCCCTTGACAGCATTGATGCTGAGCATAGCATGACCGAGAACTGCATGGAGCTTATCAAACTCAGGTTCGCCAAGTCCTACGGGGCATCCTTTTATCACACAGGTGATTACGCCTCCGATAGTATCGCCTTTTTCCTTGACCTCAGATATGAGAGTCTCCATCTGAGTCGCCTTTTCCGGATCGGGACAACGCACGGCATTTGTCTCTGTGATGCTGAGGTCGTATTTCTTATAGTCACGATCAAGACAAATATCGCCAACTTGTGAGGTGTAAGCCTGTACGCTTATGCCTAACTGCTTGAGAGCGAGTTTGGCAAGTGCACCTGCCACACAACGGCCGATGGTGATTCTTGCAGAAGTACGACCGCCACCACGATGATCACGGATGCCGTATTTCGTCTGGTATGTGTAGTCGGCATGAGAGGGACGGAATGTGCATCGCATATTCTCGTAATCCTGTGAATGCTGATTGGTGTTGCGTACAATGAAACCGATAGGGCAGCCGGTTGACTTTCCTTCGAATACGCCAGAGAGGAGTTCCACCTGATCAGCCTCGTTGCGTGAGGTGGTTATCTTGCTCTGACCAGGACGACGGCGGGACAGTTCTGCCTGTATGAAATCGAGGTCGATGTCGATACCAGCAGGCATTCCGTCAACAACGCCACCGACAGCAGCACCATGACTCTCACCGTATGTCGTAATCGTGAATATTTTTCCGAATGTGTTCATCTTTAAACAATTAACAATTAAAAATTAACAATTAATAGAGAAGAAACCGTTAACTGTTAATTGTATTTATACACTTATTTTTTACAGTCGCAATCACCATTCTCACAATCGCATCCGCCGTCACCACCACAGCCACCGCAGCCGCCGTTGCAACCGCCTCCGCAGCCACCACAACCGCCACCTCCGGTCATGTGGTTTATCATTGCCTGAATCTCACCATTTGTAGCCTCACGAGACTCTACAACGGCACCAACGAAGTTCAATGTCTTGCCGGCAAGAGGATGGTTAAGGTCAATCTTTACGGTATTTTTGTCATTATTGATTTCAAGGACATGACCCATGAAGCGGTTTCCGTCCTGATTCTGCAATGGAATGATAGCATCTACATAGATATGCTCATCATCAAACTTTCCGTCGATACAGAAAATATCCTTGGAAAGGTCAAGGACGCGCTCAGCAACGTAGTCACCATAGGCATCATCCTTAGAAAGTGTGAAATCGAATGTGTCACCAACAGCCAAAGGAGCAATAGCATTCTCAAAGCCTGGTATTGTCATTCCAAAGCCGCTGAGGAAACGGAATGGATTTCCTGCTGAAGTTTCTTCCTGAAGAGATTTCTCACCATTCTCAATTACGTAGAGCTTATAATCTACTGCGATACTTTTGTATTCTTTATTGTCCATTTTTATTTATATTGTATATTTTGGTGCAAAGATACTAAAAAAATATTACAAAATAGCATTCTAATAAAAAAAAGTGATGCGCTGAGAATTCCATATTTTTAGAAATTCCTAACCGTTGTAAAGAATATTAAATTTTCAGCAATCTCATGAGTTCTATGAAACGACATTATTTACTTTTCCAACTCTAATTTTCTCCCAACCATAGGAATGGGATTTACAACGGATTTACAACGGATTTGCAGCGGACTTACAGTTAGCCTTAAAATCATCAAATTCTAGTTATTTTAGGTTGTTTATTCGATGTCTCAGTTTTATACTAGAATGACTATTATGATAAATAAAGTATTTTGCAAGGTCTATTCTACTTAATGTGTTTTAAAGATTATTTTTAGGCAAACATAGATTTTCAAAGACAAAATATTGAACTGTACTCTATCTCTTTTTGTGTCAGGAAAGAAATAAAAACATAAGTTCGACGGGCTACTTTAGTTTGTCGAGCTTAAATGAACAATTAATTCTGCTTGATGGATCTAATCGAATAATATAAAAAACAAGACGAAATCAGGTACAAAATTCTTGCTTTTTGCCTTGAAATAACATTAATTTGTCGCAAATTAGCTGAAAATTTGGATAATAATTCAAGCCATATTAGCCTCAAAAAGGTCACGATTTTACTCGATTTAAGCCAAATTTTATGCTTTTTGGCAGCAAAAAACAAATGCTCGAACTTGTCGTTTAACAGATTTCGTTGGAAAGTTTTTACTCCCTTTTCCTTCAGTGGTGAAAAAAATCAAAAAAAGTTGACAAAAAATTCGTGAACCGCAATGGGAGTGTTGTACCTTTGCACTCGATAGATTGAACACGCACCGGCTTGCAACCGACGTTCGACATCTTTCGAGTCTGAGATGCTGTGCACGTTGTTACTCGGGAAATGAGAAAGAAGCGACCTCTCCCGCAAATTCCCTTCAAAGTCCCAATCCGGATGTGACTCTTGAAGAAGAAAACAGAGGTAGAAATGAAACGGCAAAAGACTCACATTCGTTCTTTGACAGACTTACATACCCCATAGCAGTCCTATTTGTCAGTAACGCAATTCGTCGAATTCACGTTAATCCATGATAATTCTGGAATGAAATTGTCCACTGCCCTAAGATATACTCAGAACAGTGGACAAAAAAAATTGATTGTCTCACGACAACCAATCTTTATTAACCTTAATAATCTAATACCATGAAAAACACGATGCAAAGATACGATTTCTTTTTCGTACTTGCAAGAGTTTTATATATTTTTTATCTGAAATTTCACATTAATTAAAC
>Ga0326513_10001246_pt1 | contig 20576 bp, 21 predicted proteins | sample 2_2465_0518_D_FD_203654 | JGI IMG/M metagenome (GOLD analysis project Ga0326513, IMG submission 203654) | Bovine rumen microbial communities from UC Davis, California, United States - 2_2465_0518 | ecosystem: Host-associated > Mammals > Digestive system > Stomach > Rumen | place: USA... | reverse complement strand
TTATAATCATCAATAAAATAATTTCTTAAATTAATCCCATAAACGAAAAAGTGGAAAGTAAGATTTCTCTTACTTTCCACAACTTCTACCAACGGAGCAGGAGGGATTTGAACCCTCGCGCCGGTTGCCCGACCTACACCCTTAGCAGGGGCGCCTCTTCAGCCTCTTGAGTACTACTCCAGATCTGCATTGGCTTTAATTTATATCTTAACATCGAGCCACTCGCACTGTTGCTAAACATCTCAAGGATGCCCCAGACGTATCATCACAGCCCAACGTGAAATTTATTTTATCAAAAGCCAATACATTTGTCAAGCACATTTATAATAAATCTGCTTCCTCGCTTTCCTCCATCTTAAATACCTTCAAAAGCTTTATAATCAAAGGAATTACCATAACTACCCACACTATAGGCTCTGCAAGGATTACACCCATGTAGCCCAAAGGTGGGACCAGGAAGATTACTACAAGGAGCTTGCCAACTAACTCTAAACTGCTTGATACCAGTGGTGTTATCTTGTCACCTATACCCTGCAAAGAGTTTCTCGTGATTGTGATAACCGCTGTAACCCAGTAAAGAGTCGAATCAATGCGAAGATAGAGAGAAGCTGTATCGATAATAGTCTTGTTGTCAGAACTTATCAAAATCTTAATCATGAATGGAGCCAGAGTGTAGGCAATCAGCACCATAGTGAAGGACCAAATCCAACCATACAGAATTGAGAGCTTTATACCCTTCTTAATTCTGCCGTATTTCTTAGCTCCCAGATTCTGTCCGCAAAAAGTGGCCATAGTTGTGCCAAGAACCGCAAACATCATCATAAACATTTCAGTCAGGCGTCTAGCTGTTGAGTGGGCAATAATTGTCTCCTCGCCAAATGAGTTGATTGCCCCCTGTAGGATTACTGTACCGATAGCGACAAGTGAGCTCATAAAGCCCATAGATAGGCCTGTCGACATCATTTTCCCAGAAAGTGCCAAATCAAGGCTTAAATCAGAGCGGCTAAACCTGAGAATCTCGTACTTCTTGAACATGTATATAAAGCAGGCAATCATAGCAAGAAGCTGGGCGACAACGGTTGCATAGGCAGCTCCTTTGACCCCCATGCCAAAAACAGCCATACTCACATAGTCTCCGACAACATTGAGCATAACTGAGATGCCCAAAAAGACAAGGGGCGTAATCGTGTCGCCGATAGCTCTCAGAATGGCGCAACAGACGTTATAGAGCATAAGCACCGTCATTCCGGCAAATACTATGAAGATATATGAGTAGGCTTCGTCCAGGATTGCTGTTGGCGTATTTAAGGCTATTAAAAGCGGCCTCAAAAAAACTAAAACCATAAAGGTGAGAAAGAGCGAGGTTCCTATACCCAGGCTCAATGAATGCGCCACCGCCTTTTTAAGCTGTTTGCGGTCGCCAGCCCCGTAACTCTGTGCGACAATAATTGCGAAGCCATTGGTCAAGCCTTGAAGAAAGCCTATAATCAGCGAGTAAACTGAATTTGTCGAGCCGACTGCTGCAAGCGGTCCACTTCCCAACACCATACTTACAATCTTTGTATCAACTAAATTGTAAGTGAGCTGCAAAAGATTGCCTATAAGTACAGGCAAAGCAAAGGCAAATATATGCTTATTTATACTTCCCTTGGTTAAATCCCGCATACCTATCCTCCATATCTTTCTGAATCCTTCTTCCGTATCAGTCCACATAATACTGCACGATACTTAGATTTCCTAATCTGTCTTGTGTCAGACATACCGACATATTATAATACAAAGTAGTTTTATTGGGAAAGGAAATTATTTTTATGTACGACAATCAAGAAAGAAAGCGCCGTGCTGTTTTAGTAGGTATCAATTCCAGAGACTTGGATGATGACGACTTTGACGCATCACTCGATGAACTTGCTCAACTCGTTGATGCCTGCGATATAGAAGTTCTCACAACTGTAACTCAGAGAAATCCTGTGCTTAACAAGGCCACTCTTATGGGATCAGGTAAGCTCATGGAACTTGTAGAAGTTGTGCATATGATGGATGCTGACCTTGTCATCACCAACGAGCCACTCACTGCCATGCAGATTCGAAACCTGGAGGATGCCTGCAAAGTTCAGGTCATTGACAGAACAGATGTAATCTTAGAAATATTTGCCATAAGGGCCAGAAGCCGAGAGGCTAAGCTACAAGTTGAGTACGCACGCCTTCAGTATGTGCTTCCTAGACTATCCGGCATGCACCAGGAACTCGGCAGACAGGGCGGTGCCAGCGGAAGTCTGAGTAATAAAGGTTCCGGCGAGAAGAAAATTGAGCTCGACAGACGTATCATAGAAAAAAGACTGAGTGACCTCAGAAAAGATCTTGAACAGTGCGCAACAGAGCGCCGCACTCAGGCTTTGAAGCGCTCCAACTCTGGTATTCCAAGGATTTCCCTTGTGGGATACACAAACGCAGGCAAATCATCCCTTATGAACGCTCTGCTTCGCTCATACGGCTCAGATGACAAGGATAAGCAGGTTATGGAGGGCAATTTCCTCTTCGCCACACTTGACACCACAGTCAGAAGCATTCAAGCTCCAGGCTTTAGAAAGATGCTTATCTCAGACACTGTAGGTTTTGTAAGTGAGCTGCCTCACACCCTTGTAAAGGCCTTCAACTCAACTCTTGAGGAAGCCACATATGCTGACCTTCTGCTCAACGTTATCGACTATTCAGACGAGGAATGGCCAAAACAGATGAATGTCACCCTGAGCACCCTCAAAGAGATAGGTGCCGGCGATATTCCCGTGATAAATGTTTTTAACAAGGCTGACCTCCCTAGAACTTTCAGAGATGAGCAAGCTCCTGAGAGCACTTTGCCATATGTCAGAAAAGACAGAGACACTGTAAACATCTATATGTCTGCTAAATACAGCATTGGCCTAGATAAGCTGATTGAACTAATAGAGGAAGTCTTATCAAAAGGGCATGTTCAGTGCAGTCTGCTGATACCGTACTCTGACGGAGCCGCGGTAAATACAATTCAAACCCATGCCACAGTTGAGGCCATTGAATACCTTCCCGAGGGAGTAAAAATCAAGGCAACTCTGAGCAACCGCGATTACGGCCATTACAAAAAATACGAGCTTAAAGAAGATTAGAATTGGACGCTTAGGTCAATTTATAAGCAAAAGAAGGGGCATTTTTTCCATCAAGGAAAAATGCCCCTTTTGTCACTAGATAAACTTCTCCTAAAAATTCTCAATATACAAAAAGGCGCTTGCCCAGGAAAGCCTGTGGCAAGTGCCTTTATTATACTTAAGAAAAATCTAAAATTAAATTCTAAATTCCTTTACAAGCATATTTGCATATCACTGATTAGCGATCTACAACCTGAACATCCTCAGATGTCTCCTGCTCTGCGAACTTAGACTCATCAAGATTGTTAGGATCCTGACCGATGTAAGCTGAGATACCACCATCGATGTAAACAACCTGACCGTTGATGAAGTCAGAAGCTGGTGAAGCAAGGAATACTGCAAGACCCATAAGATCCTCTGTCTTTCCCCATCTCTGAGCTGGTGTCTTAGAACGGATGAATCTATCGAATGGGTTCATAGAACCGTCAGCCTGCTTCTCACGAAGTGGGGCTGTCTGTGGAGTAGCGATGTAACCAGGTCCGATAGCATTACACTGAATGTTGTACTGACCGTACTCTGAACAGATATTTCTTGTGAGCATCTTGAGACCACCCTTAGCAGCTGCGTATGCAGAAACTGTCTCACGGCCGAACTCAGACATCATAGAACAAGCGTTGATGATCTTTCCATAACCCTTCTCCATCATCTTAGGAAGAACTGCCTTTGAGCAAAGGAATGGACCTGTCAAGTCAACATTGATAACCTGATCCCACTGAGCCTTTGACATCTCGTGCATAGGAATTCTCTTGATGATACCAGCATTGTTAACAAGGATATCGATTGTTCCAACCTTCTCCTCTACATCCTTTACGAATGCGTTAACCTGCTCCTCGTTAGTTACGTCACAAACTGCTCCGTAAACCTCAATGCCTAACTTCTTATACTCAGCGAGTCCTCTATCTACGAGGTCCTGATTAATATCGTTGAAAACAATCTTAGCACCAGCCTCAGCGAATGCTGTAGCGTATGCAAGACCTAAACCATAAGATGCACCTGTAATCCATGCAACTTTGCCTGTTAACTTAAACTGATCAATAATTCCAGACATTTTTAAATCTCCTTTGAAATTTTATTAAGGCTAGAATGCGCCCTTAATACATATTTTACTATAATTTTCATTTTAGGTCAATGCTAAATCTTGTTATGACAACCCAAGATAAGCTTTTTTATCTATGTAAAGCCTTGTTGACCTCAATCCACTCATCTATTGAAAGTGGCTTGTAATCTGAATATCCGCAAAAGGTGTTGAGCATGTTTATCTTCATGCTCTCCTGCTCTCCCGCCCTGTTTGTAAAGTAGCTATCTGCTGCCATATCCTGAAACTTATAGAGCAAGTCTGCTTCTGGCGAAGCATGTACATGACCATGCAGCATAAAAGTTCTCAAATCACCAGCCTTGGTCCTGGCGTGATTCTTGCCAAAAAAGGGAATTGGGTAGTGAGCAAGCAAAACTTCCCTGCCCTGGTCGCTCACTACAGCAGTTTGTCTGATCCAGGTAAACCTAGCAAGATCTACCCCCTTCTTCCTAATCCAGCCCTCATCATGGTTTCCAATGCAGAGGTAAATCTTGCCATTCAGATGATGAAGAACCTTATTGATTCCCTCTATGCCAGTTTCCTTGTATGAGAACATATCCCCTATGACAAAGATCTCATCGCCTCTTTTAACTTTGCTATTCCACTGTCTTATCATATATTCATTCATCTCTTCAATCGTCTCAAAGCCACGCTTATCCATATTAAAGCAGACCCCAGAATCAAAGAAATGCTGATCCGAAATGTAAAGTCTCATCTTATTCTAATCAATCGTCCTATTCTTTCTATTTTCCCTTGTATTTTAAACTAATCATAGTTATATCATCAAATTGGGCTGCCTCTCCGGCAAATGCATCGACCGCCTCCTTGACAGCTGGAATGATATTAGTTGGTTCTGGATTCTCAATGCTGTTAAGCAGGTCGAGAAGTCTATCCTCGCCGTAAAGTTCCTGAGCCAGGTTCTGATCCTCAGTTACACCATCAGTGTAGAGGAAAATCATCTCGCCAGGTGCCAGATCAAGCTCTCCCTTCTTGTACTTGATTCCCGGAAATCCTGTGAGCACGAGGTTTGCTCTGGTCTTTAAATACTCAAACTTACCATTTCTATAGAGAAGTGGCGGATTGTGACCGGCATTTACGAAGTTGACATGTCCCGTGTCAATATCCAGAATGCCCATCCAAGCTGTCAGGAACATCTTCGCATCATTTTGCTTAGCAATGCGCTCATTGGCAGCATTAAAGCAATCTTCAACCAACATATTGGACTCGGCGAAGCTTTTAAGCATAGCCTTTGACTGCATCATAAACATGGCAGCTGGAATGCCCTTACCTGAGACATCGGCAATCATAAAAGCAACCCTGTTGTCAGACAGCATATAAAAGTCATAGAAATCGCCGCCCACCTCTTTGGCTGTGAACATGTCGGCAAATATGTCAAATTCCTTGATATTTGGAAATGGTGGAAAGACCCTAGGCAGCGCCGATTCCTGAATCGTTCTTGCAAATTCAAGTTCCTTGTCAATACGGGCTGCTGCCTCAGCTATATAGTCCTTAAGCCTGTTGACCATAGTATTGATATCCTCTGAGAGGGTCTGAAACTCCTCATTGGAGCGCACATCTACCAAAACGTTCAAATCGCCATTGGTAATCTGATTAAGTGAATCATTGACCTTGTTGATATTGTTGACAACAATCCTCTTAATCAGGAAATAAATCAGGATAAAGAGCATGTCAAAAATCAAAATCTGCATAATCATTGTAATGTATACCGACAAATCTCTAAACTGCATGGCATCTGTATTAGGCAGGATTCCTAGAATTGCATATCCCTCGGCAAATGTGAACTCATAATAATACTTCTGTCCATCCACCACTGTTGTGGAAACCTTGTCAGCCCTTGATTTATCAAGTTCAACTCCGAAATCAGTAAGATTCTTCCCCACATAATCACCAGATGATGAGACAATATCACCGTACTCATCAGCGATTATGATAGTGCCGCTCTTTCCTATATGCCTGTTCTTTGCAACGCCGACAATTCTTCCATCTATGTCTGACTGGAGCTGGTTAGCATCGTAGGCCACCTGTATATAAGCCGCAGGCCCAATTCCTAAATAAACACCAGCATACTTGCGGTATTTGCTTGAATCCTGGGCCATAGGCTGATAATCCTGTACATATTCTGTCTGACTTCCATCAGCGAGAACTGTAAATTCGCGTGACTGGTCACCCATCATGAGATTGAAGCCCACATTGGCCGCAATGTTAGATGCAATGTTGACATTCTGCTTATTGATTATATCAATCTCAATCACATCGTACTTTTTGACCAATTTTTCCAAGGTCTCAGTCTCATAGCCGTCCTCTTTGATTTCATCGGCGATACTGTGGCTTATGGCAAGAAGGTTAGCATCAGAAGTATCATGCACTTCCTTGGTTATATCCACAATATTCAAGTGAATCTGGTCATCGGCAAATTCATCAGCCATCTTGGTCTGTAAAAGGTTTGAGAAAAGCATTGAAATGGTAAATGAAGCGATTACCGTCACACCCAGCCATATAGCAAAGGTCTGGCTTATCTTCCTATATTCATTCTTCTTTCTAAAGGCCTTTCCATCCATAATTGCTATAACTTCTGCTGCAACTCCAACAGCAATCGCGTTGATAGTGCACATTGGAAGCACATTATCCTTGACTACTGTGTATGCAGTGCTTATATCGTCCAGATGAGTTAAGAATAAAAAGAGCATGTGAACCAATTCGGCAAATGTAGCTATCAAAAATGCATTTACCCAGCTCGGGCGCTTATTGCTGAATATATACTTGCGAAGACAGCCTGCAAAGAGACCCGCTAAAACGGTTGCTATCGAGCATCCAAGCTGGGTGTATTCTGCTACTCCAAACCAGTAGGTTGCAAAGTATCGCTCTATTCCTCCAATCAGACCAGCTATGATGCCCGCCGGTCCTCCAAAAAAGAGGCCCGCACATATTGGAGCGGAATCCCTCACATTGCAAGAACTAGTGGAAAAGTCCACGCTGTGAGATGTTGCATAACTTGCAACAAGTCCAAATATCAGACCTATGATTATCTGCTTAGGCCAGTAAGCAAGCTTTCCAAAGGCTGTCTTTTTATCTAACTGGTCAATCATTACCGTAAAGAACACCGGCAGAATGGCTACCAGAGCAAGTTTTACGAAAACCATATATGTCCCTCCTTACAAGTTCTTAATTAATGTCAAAATATTGGCCCCGTCCTCGTAGCGATATTCATAAAGGACATCATCCATCATCTTCTTAACCATGAAAATTCCCAGTCCGCCTATCTGGCGCTCATTGGCCGCTAATGTCACATCAGGATCTTCTTTTTCAAGCGGATTGTACTTTAGCCCCCTATCCTTAAAGATAATCCTTGCGACTCCATCTTTAATATCGACCGCTACATCCGCCCCGAAATTCTGTGCACCAGCAGGATAGGCATAGGAAGCTATGTTCACATATATCTCTTCCACTGCCAGCTGAATCTTCATCCTCATCTTGAGATCTGCCCCCGCCGCCTCAAGCTCACTATTTACAAAATCGAAGACCTGGCCAATCTCTTCTTTACTAGCATTCACATGTATTGTCTCCATAAAAGCCCTCCAATATAAACTCCCCAATCAGTTCAAAAAAGCTAAAAATGCAATAAACCAAGCGCTCAAATTCATTCAAAAAGCACCTCAAGCCAAGCTCCCCAGCCCATAATGACGCATTTTAGTGTCACTGGCATGGACAGCCCCAGCCTAAGGTGCCATCTTTTTTAATATCGAATTAAAAATTCTAAGTCGGAGTTTTCCCCCTCTCCTACAAGCACGAAGCCTACGACATCTATCAGTCTACTTGCGCTCTATGTCAAATATATCGGCAAATCCAGTGATATCAAAGATATCATAAATCTCATCAGAAACCTTAACAAGCTTGATTGCATCGTTCATCTGCTTTAACATCAAGAGCACTCTAAGTCCTGCTGATGAGATGTAGTCTAACTTATCCAAATCAAGTACGAGTGGCAATGCCTCATTTCCTGCAATAAGTTCTTTGATCTCATCTCCAACTCCTGCTGCATTACTTGTATCCACGCGTCCAATAAGCTCTACCACAAGTTTACCATCATTAACTAAGCCCTTAACTACTTCGCTCATAACTATTCCTCCACATTCCCCAAAGATCACAAATTAGATTATTTATGTAATTATTTACAGGATCATTTATATAATCATATATAATCATATATAGTCATATATAATCATTTATGTAATTACTTTCATAATCATTTGTGCTATAAATCATGCATATATTATATCAAGTTTTGACCAATTTTGCACGTCTTTTGTTCACTTTTGATATTTATTATAAGTGCTGTATTTCACTTAATATCTACACTGAGACCTATTACCTTTTATATAAGAATTACTCACCAAATACAGCAATATAATCCTTCTTGAATTTCTCAATTCCCTCGTCTGTGAGTGGGTGATGCAACATTTGCATAATTACCTTGTATGGAACCGTTGCAATATCAGCACCAGCAAGAGCACAGTCAGTAACATGTATAGGATTTCTTACTGAAGCTGCGATTATCTCTGTCTCATAACCGTATATGTCAAATATTTCAGCTATATCTGATATAAGGTCAATGCCATGCTGACTGATGTCATCAAGTCTGCCTAAGAATGGAGAAACGTATGTAGCTCCAGCCTCAGCTGCTAAAAGAGCCTGGTTTGCAGAAAAAACAAGAGTAACATTGGTCTTGATTCCCTCTTTTGTGAGTACCTTAACTGCCTTTAAACCCTCAGCAGTCATAGGGATCTTAACTACCATATTCTCATGAATAGCTGCAATCTGTCTTCCCTCTTCAATCATGCCTGCTGCATCACTTGTACTTGCCTTAACTTCGCCACTAATGGGACCATCTACAATTGTAGTAATCTCCTTAAGTGTCGCCATATAGTCACGACCTTCCTTGGCAATAAGTGAAGGATTTGTTGTAACTCCCTTGATAACCCCCATTTCCTCTGCATCACGGATTTCTTCAATATTTGCTGTATCAATAAAAAATTTCATTTCAAACTCCTTATATTTTTGTATATTAAGACATTTAACTCTTACAAGCTTATGTTTTCTCCAATCAGGCCTAAAAAGGCATCTTTATCCTGTCTGCCATCTGGATGAGCCAAAAGCCACTTATTCTTTGCCATAAGCAACCTATCTTCGTCAGGCTGGCCATGCTTTGGATCTATGTCAGTCTCATGCTTAAATTCTAGCTCTTCATTAGTTCCCCTGCCAAGTACAACTACAACTCTAAATCCATCCTCGCTCACATGACAAGGTGCATAGTGAAGTGTGGTTGCAAAAATTTCGACAAAGACTCCCTGAGGAAGCCTGAATGCAAGCACATTGGCCGTATCATAGGTAAAATCTTCTTTAATATCACTCTGCTTTCCCAAAAATAAGACTGCATCTGAACCGCAGGCCATATTTAGCTCTGAACACCTGTGATACTCGAGACCATTGAGCTTAAGATTATGTCCATTGCAGTAACCTATCTGTATAGGAACTTCTCCGTAGGCGATATACTGAATCTTTTTTGCACAAGCAAGCTTTTCAAGCTCTGCATCGCTTGCAACATAAATAACATCATCCGGACATTGTTTTTTCAACATAGCACCTTCAAGCTCTGCTGTATCAAGGTTCTTTATAACTTTTCCGTATTGGCGAAATATGGGCTCTGTAATTTCGTGGATTTGCATGGGGCCTCCTGTTTTTTCTGTTTTTCTGTACTTATCTTAGCTTCCATTATTACATAAATTACTTTAAATTATAATTATTTAATACCGAAATAATCGCAAATTCTTTTAGAACTCTTATTATCATTATATCTATGCATCAGAAATAGTGAGTAATTGATTAATCTGAACATCGTTTTCATATAATTGATTATTAGTTATCGCAACAATATTGCTCTCATTCAAAAGATTTACAACCTTCTGATCTTGAAACGGATGAAGCTTTACAATCAAAACAAGGTCCTTTTCTTTTAATAGCCTATTATGCTTTATCACATATGTTATATTTTCTACTTCAAATGTATCTAATAACATTTTAGTTTGAACTCGATTTTCATTCCACATGTTCTTTCGTCTATAAAAATATAATGTTTTATCATCTTTGTTTGTACAATTCAAATTTTTATCATCAAAAAAGACACCTGGTATATCTGTTATCTCATAGTCATATGTTTTGCATTCAAATTTTATTACTGCATTTAACCCCGTTGGAATTAAATACATAAATTCAGATTTTATAAATGAAGCTGAAAAGGCTCTATCTGAAGCTTCAACAACTAATTCTTTATTTTCAAATTCTACAATATCCTTTTGCTTTGTATCCAAATTTATAACTGTAATATATGGTCTACTACTTGATGTTGTAACATATAATTTATTATCAAATTTATTAACACTAACAGCACCATCTGTTTTGTTATACACATTTAAACTTATATTTAAAAGATCCATATCAAACATTAAAATTACTGGAGTAGAATAAGCTACTAAATATATCAAATTTTCATCCACTTCTCCCTGTGTTGTAAAATCATATTTATAATCACTTTCAAATTTAATATATTCAATATTTAAATTATGAGGATCAATAACTACAATGTAGGGATATGTTGCAGGCATAACAAATATTTTACCTTTATAGTATTTTAACATCGACATTTTATTATCAGCACTTGCATTTATGTTTTTAGGTATTTCTAATTCGATAAAATCCATTTTACCTGACGAAATATTAAAAACATATATACCTTTTGCTGATCTTGGTGAAAGATATATCCTATCCTCTACTAATATCGCATCAGCAAACAAAAACCTTTTATTATATCTTTCATTTTCAAACGATGTTATATATTCTACCTGATCATCAAAAGACTACGTTTAAGTCTTAATTCTCATAAATCAAAAAAGCATAAGCGCTGCAAAACTTACGATTATAACGCATATTATCACTGTTATACAGATAAAAAAACACCTTTACTGCTCCCCAAAACCCATCCATATTTTCTCCTCCCTAATCTCTCATTTTCTATAAGATCTCATATATTCTTACTTCATATGGCTTGAGTAAACCCTTAAGCCTATCTTCCCTTGGATAATTATCAAGTATAAGCCTAAGCCTGCATCTAGACTTGTCTTTCTCATACTCCCTTGGAATTCTCAAGGCTAATGGCCTATCTGCAAAAGAACAGACCACAAGCATCCTCTTGTCCTTGTAAGCCCTCTCATATACATAAAGAAATGGATGTCCCTTAAAGTATTCTTTATAACTTCCCCAGAGAAAAACATCATTATCCTTCCTCAATTTCAGGCACTTGCGATAGAAGTTAAGTATGCTGTATGGATCCTTTTCCTCAGTCTCAACATTAATCTTCTTATAATTTGAATTGACGTAAAACCAAGGTTTAGCCCCACTAAAACCGGCATACTTCTCACCATTCCACTGCATTGGAGTCCTTGAAGAATCTCGGCTTGAGTGGTAAATCCTTGCCATCCTCTTGCTGAGCGGCTCATCCGTGTGAAAGCGATAGAAATTAGTTTTAGATGACACATCCACGTACTGCTCTATATCTCTAAGGTGAATATTAGTCATGCCAATCTCCTGACCTTGGTAGATAAAAGGAGTTCCCTGTTGAAATATGTAGGATGCAGCCAACATAGTTCCGCTCTCTCTGTGGAAATGCTTCTCATCGCCATATCTGCTGATAATGCGCGGATGATCATGATTTTCCAGATAGAGTGTGTTCCAAGCCTTACCATTTAATTCATACTGCCACTTAGAAAAGGCCTTTTTAAGCCTTCTTAAATCAAATGGTCTGTGAATATACTCAGTCATAAAACAATCCGCCATCATATGATCAAAATTAAACATCATGTCAAGATTCTTGTGATGGCCTGTCATATACTTGAGTGCTGATTTTGTCGTAGTCATAGGACCTTCACCTAGAAGGAAACAGTCATACTCGCTGGCAACCTCTCTGAATTCGGCAAGATAGTCATGAATATGTGGGCCATCCTTGTAATATGGCATTCCATTGGCCATAGGAATAAAGGGAAGGCCGTTTGGAAGGCCCTCCTTCTTGGAAATAAAATTGATTACATCCTCCCTGAATCCGTCAACTCCCATATCTAGCCAAAAACGCATGATTGATTTGACTTCTTCCCTAACCTTGGGATTATCCATATTTAAATCAGGCTGCTTCTTGGCAAATATGTGTAAATAGTACTGGTCTCTCTCATGGCAGTATTCCCAAGCCTTTCCTTCAAAGAGACTTTCCCAGTTATTTGGCAGTTTCCCCTTCTTTGCGTCCCTCCAGATATAGTAATCACTGTAAGGATTGTCCTTGCTCTTCTTACTCTCAAGAAACCAAGGATGCTCGTCAGATGTATGATTAACAACCAAATCCATAATGACCTTAAGCCCCAAATCATGTGCCTTAGCCAAAACCTTTTTGAACTGGCCCAGATCTCCATAATCCTTGTGGATATCCTTATAGTCAGCTATGTCATATCCGTAATCAGCATTTGGTGAAGGATATAGAGGTGAAAACCAGATACCATCTACCCCCAAGCTCTTTATATATTCGAGCTTATCATAAACTCCATACAAGTCGCCGATTCCATCTTCGTTGCCATCTTTAAAGCTTCTGATCCATATCTGATAAAAAGCCATTTTCTTGTACCAATCATTCATAGCCAACCTCCTAAGCCGCAAGCGCCAAATGAAGCCCTAGATTTTAGAATTTGAACATATTATAAAGCCTGTCATAAGTCTTCTTTTTCAAATTTGCCCTCTTTATGCGAAAGTCCTCATAATTCTCTCTCAAAAGCTTTTTGAACTCTTCAGTATTCAGTTCCATATCAATTTTAAATTCTTCAACATTGTCCAACATGTCGTCATAAATTCTAGTTGGCATATTGATTAAAGCCCTGGTTTCAAGCACCATGTCGTCTGTAATCTCCTTGATATTGCCGGCAAATCTGTGACGCTTAGTAGTATAGAGACCAGCCTTTTTCTTCTCTATAATCTGACCATAAAGCTCATGAGCCTCCTTGACGCTCTGCTCCCAGGATATATAGATTTCATTCATGGCCCTGCTTCCCGCCTTTTTCATAAGCTCAGGCTCCTTGCAAAGTTTGAGCAGTAAGTTGTGCATAGAATCAGCATTTTCCTCTATAAGGAATCCATTGCCCCTATCAGTAATTCCCTCTGCCGCACAGGAATCTTTTATTAATACACTTGCTAATCCGCAAGCTGCAGCTTCACGTACCACAATTCCGTTAGTATCGTATGTTGAAGGAAAGAGGAAGAGATCGCATCTAGAATTCCATGCTCTGAGCAAGTCTCTGTCATAGATAGGTCCCACAAATATAGCCTTATCAGCCCCATCTGTGCTATCAAGCAAACCTTCTTGTCGAGCTATTTCCTTGCTCTCATCCATATCTGGGCCTGAGCCAATAAAGACCATTCTAAAGTCATAGCCATCCATCTTAAGCTTGCCCAATGCCTCAAGAATCATAGGTATACCCTTATACTTAATTATTCTACCGACATAGAGGAAAACTGGAAGTCCCGACGGCAAATCATATCCCTTGCAGGCCTCTCTTATTTTTTCATCTGACACTTTTCCCTTAGGAAAGTCCACACCATTGTTGACAACTCTGTATTCGCCCTCAAAGCCAAGAGATCTGAGATTCTCACCCGCCCCCTGGCTCACAACCCAGACCTCATCGCAGGCCTCAATATTGGACACAAGAGCCTTTATCGTTCCCTCCTGAATCAGGCGAGACTTAACAGCCTTAGCTATATCTATATCAAACTTTGTGTGATAGGTAAAAACCAGCGGTGCCTCTGTCTTTGTACGAAGCATTCTAGCCAAAAGTGTCGAAGATACTGGGCAGTGGCTGTGAATCAAGTCTGGCTCAAAATCAGCCAAATTCTTGAGTTCCGAAATAACAAATGGATTGCCGGCCCTGTAACCCTTAACTATCTTTGTTGTGTCAAAGCTCTGATAAGGAACTACCCTATAAGGATAGCCAGTGTAGTCAGTATCAGGGTAGCGTGGAGTTCCCACTTCGACCTCGGCGAGGCCATCCTCAGTCATGATTTTTGCATAGTTCATCACAACATTGGCCACACCGTCTATAACTGGCGGGAATGAATCATTTAACAAGCAAACCTTCATAATAATTCCTTTCATCAATCACAATTAAGTACATTTTTCCTAATTATACCCCTAATTAAGGACAAAAAAAAGAGAACCAACAAGTGGTTCTCTTATGCATTCAGTGTTCCCGAGGCGATTCGAACGCCCGACCCCTCGCTTAGGAGTTTGCCCGGAACGATGTTGCGGAGTGATAGGAAGTACCAGAAAATCCGCTCCCGTGCTGACTTTTTCACGTGTTCAAAGTCCATCTCGTACCATCCCGTGATGGCAGATATCAGCATGTTTTTCATCGTCTCGTTTGCATCTCTGTTAGCAGGACGCTGAAAAAAGTTTGACGGTTGCTTTTCCGTTTTGTATCACCGGGTGATGGGAATTGTGCTCCGGTGATATGTGTACTACAAGGTTTACGACGGATAGGAGCCGGAACAGCATCCCTGTTTATAAGAGATGCTGTTCGCATCTTTTGCTCTCCGTTATAATGTCACCACTTCACGGGAACACTCCATCGTAACCCCATCCTTCCATTTTCCGGCTTTGCAGATTTCCTCCACCGGCTGGAATTTTTCAATGAGGTCATACCCTTTACGAATCACGATATCCTCTGAAAACCAGACCGGCTTTTCAAAAGCCAACTCATGATCTCCAAAGTCAATGATGATTCCTCTGGTCACCCATACATCATAGGTTTGCTGAGCGTTTTCAAACAGCCTCTGATGCTCCTGCACGATGCGGATAGCAGAGATTTTTTCTTGAATGGGAGTCGTTACAAAGCTCTTATCCGCAATCAGTGGGTATTCCTTTTCTTCAACTGACCAGACTGCCACATCTTCCTCTGCTCCATAATAATCAAGAGGTTCCGTAAAGCTGTACAGATAGAAAATAGCGTTTCCTAAAACAAACCTGACTGCCTGCGAGGATGCATTTGTAAAAACAAATTCATCATGCTCTATTCTATCCAGCTTCTTCCCAACAGCCGCCCGCAGGATCTGAACATCCTCATTTTTTAATCTTACATCTATGCTAACCATATCTCTACCTCTTCGTAAAATGTATTTTTTGTGTAACCAGTTCTCCGTGGTCATTGCTTCGTTCGATATCAATATCTACCGCCGGAGACTTATCCGCTGAGGATGAAACTTTTCTCCAGTTCATCGTCGATCCATCAGCCATGGTGACTCTTTTGCCCTTTTCAGTCCCATCCTTGTAATACAGCGTCTTTTCTATACCTCCGTATGTAAGGCGGTCAAAAAAGTCTTTTGCCGTTGCCTGCGGATCATCAGAGGCAATATTGCGAATCCCGCTTGACCCGCCTTGCCCGCGATCCCCGAAGAGTCCATTATGATACTTGTAGGCTGAGGCCACGGAACCTATGTTTTCCGTGACCTTATGGTAGTGGTCGGCTCCACCTTTATAACAAGTTCCCATCTTACGCACCTTCCTTTCGGTGAGTGCGTTCGAACTCACTTGCATACCGGTGGAAATCCACCTGACCTATGTATTCTCCAAAAATCTCTTCCGGCATATAGCCGTGAACCAGAACCGCCGAAGGAGATAACGCTTCCAGCATCGCCTCCAGGCCAATCTTAAACATTAGCTTCTGTTTCTTGTCCTGAATGCAGCCATGTGTACTGGTCAAGATTTTTGGTAACACTTTGGTCCGAAAATAACTACTTTGATCTTGCCTCCATAGGAGTCAAATATCCATTAGCTGAATGTGGTCTTACATAGTTGTACCAATTCATATATCTTCTTGTCATTTCATCAAGCATTTCAACACTTTCAAAAGTGTATCTGTAATAAAAACAATTCTTAAATGTATTATAAAATCTTTCCATAGGCGCATTATCATAAGGATAACCAGCTTTACTCATACTTTGAGTAACACCATTATCCTTACAGAAAGCAACAAACTCCCAGGAAGTATATTGAACTCCCTGATCTGAATGTAATATTAAGTTCTTTGGGTGATTTTCTTTATTGAGAGCTTCCTCTAATGTATCGATGGCAAGTTCTGTATTTATATAATCGCTATTTTTTGAAGCAATAACTGATCTATCATATAAATCAATAATAGTACAGTTGTATCTAAACTTGCCATTTGGCTGACGCATATAGGTAAAATCTGTGCACCAGACTTTATTCTTTTCATTAACGTTAAAGTTTTGTTTAAGTAGATTATCAAATATCTTGTGCTTTTTGCAGCGTTTGTAATTAGGCTTTTTACGCATTATAACTGCGCCAAGTCCTAAATCTTTATTCATATATTTATGCACTGTTGTTTTACTCAAATATATGCCATATCTTTTTAAAAAGATCCTTACAGCTCTATGTCCAACAGTTCTATTGTTGTTATAGAAAATGTATTTAATCCTTTCTAAGATGGCTTCACGCTGCTTATGATAATCCTCTTTTTTATCAGCAAGATAATTGTAATAACAATTAAGGCTAATTCCGAAATGTCGGCACAGCCATCTTAAACCAAAACTTTCTTTGTGCTCGTCAATGAAGCGATATACCACTAATCTATCTCCTTGGCGAAGAATGCCGCTGCTTTTTTTAAGAAATCAATTTCCTTATCTTTTTCATGTAATAGCTTATTTAAGCGACGAATCTCTTTAGCAGATTCTGATTCATTAGTTTTTGTGGTATTTTTCTTATATTGGCATTCTTCTCCGTATTTTTTTACCCATTCTGAGACTGTGCTCTTAGCGACGTTGTAATCTGCAGCAATCTGGACTATAGGTCTATCACCATCCATATATGCTTTAACAACATCTTTCTTAAATTCCTCACTATAATGTACTGACATGATGTTCCTCCTTCATGATGATTATATTATATATTATCGAACATCATGTTACCAATTTAGTTTACCAGTACAGGTGGAACGGTAAATGCGGACATGAATGGAAGGCGAGTATTAAGAACCGCAGTAACGGCAGTGGCTGTCCGGTTTGCTCTGGTAATCAGGTATTGCACGGTGTAAATGATCTGGGGAGCTGCAGGCCTGAAGTGGCAGCCGAGTGGTCAGAAAAGAATTATCCTATGATGCCATCCGATGTTACGATCCGGGCAAATAAAAAGGTCTGGTGGAAATGTGCTTCGTGTGGTTATGAGTGGCAGGCACGCGTGGCTGACAGGACGGAGGGACATGGTTGTCCGGTATGCGCCGGTGCAATCATCCTTGCCGGTCATAATGATCTGGCAACATTAAACCCGGAGCTTATGGATGAATGGGGCGAGGAGAATAAGGATAGTCCCTCGGATTATTCTCCGAAATCGAGAAAAAAGGTCTGGTGGAATTGTCCGGAGTGCGGATTTCATTGGGAGGCAGTCATAAACACCCGTGTAAGAGGTCAGGAGTGCCCGGTTTGCCGTCATACCAGAGAGCTGCATGAAAGGAAGGTCGCGATATTTGACGAGCGCCTTATGATTGAGCTGGTAAAGAGCTATGCAAGGGAGAAAAACCTTAAGATGTTGCTTAATGATGAGACCGAAATAGGTGTCCCGCTGGCTATATTCTTCCCCGAGGAGCGTGTGGCAATCGAATTCTCTGACAAAAGACAGAATCATGGTCCACTCCGGCGATGGGAGAATGCAAAGAACTGGCTATGTGTTAATGCGGGAATACGCATGATCCGTATCATATCGCCCGATGCAATAGAATATAAGAATTGCGAGTGCATAAGGCGTGAAGGTGCAGGTCATTTGGAAGGCTGCCATGCTATAGAGAAGGCGATAGAGAGCATTTAGTGTAAAATGGGGTGTATGCAATCTACACCCCACAATTACAATGATCAAGGGCCTATTCTTTTTTCTCCAGCGCATTCTCCGCGCATTCAACAGTATATGCGATGTTATAAGTAGAACAGGCGTCTGGAAATTTGACCATTAGTTGCTTATAGCATTCAAGAAGATCTTTGTTTTGTGTGGTCGCTATAAGATCGTCTATGATCTCACTAATCCAGGCATATTCATCCTCAGTGCATTCACTATTGAGGAAATTGATTGTGCCGAGGATATCTTCAGATAGTATAGAAACTTCAGACTTCCAGCATTTTTCAATTTCACTGTATGCATTAGGATCAAGCGAGGATATGTTTTTAATTATTTCTCTGAACTTGATGATATCCATATTTTTCGTCACCTCATATAGTTTAGCATTCTGGGTCTTCGATTATTACATTATCGGTTCAGAATTAATGACAGCTTAGTTCCATCAAACTTGTTTCCCCATCCGTCCCTTTCAGAGAAGCTGGAGAAGGTAACAGCATTGATATCAGGTAATGCTACATTGTTTTGCTCCAGGATACCGCATATGTCGAGAACTATCTGTGATGCCTCTTTTCCATTATCGGGTATGGAAGAATAACAGTAAACCTCCTGTATCCGGTGGAGACTCATCAGCAGATTGTTTACCGTGGCAGGCTTATCCTTTAAAAGCATGACGAATGAGTTGTATTCCTCTTCGGAAATCTCTTCAAAACCTGATTCGGCATATGTGTTAAACTCAAATAGGTATTCGGGAATTACCTCAATAAACTTATTATCCCATTCGTCCCAGTAGATGGATGTGACTTCCCACATCAGTTTTGAGAGTTCATCCCAATTGTTATCAGGGAACTTCTCTTTTAAATATTTTTCAATACAGAGTATAGAGTAGGCCATTCTGCCATTCATAGAAATGTTATTAAAATCAGATATATTCATGATCAATCCTCCTTGTACCATCCGGTATAGTTTCTTCTTATCCTGCCTTTGAACGAGTAAGTACAGTTTTTGCAGGCGGGCTTCTTTTGGCCCATGCTTCCAGATGTTGTGTGAATGGTGGTTAGATGCAGATTTTCAAGTTTTGCGCCTGCATTTAACGCATTGTTTATGGCATCTACTTCAGCACAGTTACCGATTTTATAATCGTTGAGAGAGTGCTTGGGTAATATACCATCGTGGGTGCTGTCTCCAAATAATATGGAATTCTTAGACGTACCATTTTTTTCAATACCGTTGTTTCTTCCGTAATAGTATTTGCCGGTGCTTTCATCATATGCTACAGAAGCGGTGTTGAATTTTTCACGCTGCCGCTTAGAGACAGTTTCCAGTTCTTTTACCTTATTCTGTGCCCATAATACAACATGACGCCGATTTTGGGTAGCATTGTTTTTAGCAGTTTTCTGTTTTATGAATGCGTCATGTAAAACAGCCTGGAGCTATGCCAGTTGAAGTGTATGTCATTTGGAAGGCTGCCGGACCATAACGAAGGCGATGGAGAGCATATAAGGGCTCTATCGGATGTGAGGAAATAATCTTCTGTATGCTAACGTATAAAACGGCATTTTGACAAAAATATGCAAAAAGTGAATTTATATGTTGACATCCGCAAAGCATAATGATAAGATTCGAATTGAATAGATGAATTGAATATTCGAATTGTAAATGATTAACGGAAGGGACGAGGTGCGCTTATGTTGTTACAGTTTTCGGTAGAAAATTTCATGTCATTTAAGGAGAAGGCGATTCTTAGTCTTGAACCCTCAAAAGACAAAGAACATCCCGAGAATGTGAATAAAAAAGGTGATTATAAGGGGGTGAATGTGGTTGCTACATATGGAGCCAATGCATCCGGAAAGACGAATTTCTTTAAGGCTATTACATTTGCTCTCGTTATGATCAGAAACTCAAATACGAGACAGGTGAATGAACCACTGCCAATTACTCCGTTTAAGTTTTCTACAGAAAGTGCTTTAAAGCCAAGCAAAATAGAGTTTCAATTTATTGCACGGGATAATAAAAAATACATATATGGCTTTACAGCGGATAAGCATATGATTTATGAAGAATACCTTTATAGATATAGTTCTCGTAGGCCTACAAAGATCTTTGAGCGCAAAAGTGATGGAACCTATGAATTCACGGCAAGGGAGAAGAATGCCCTGCTTCCGCTTACGCAGTGGAATACGCCGAATAAATTCTTTTTAGCTACGGCTACAATGTGGAATGCCCAGAGCACGAAGATCCCTTTGGAGTGGCTTGCCGGAGGTATAGATACTTATACGGATCTTAGCGGACTTACCCAGGATGCTATGATGGGATATCAGGG